>ERZ1031337.9-NODE-9-length-101932-cov-31.707500_pt1 | contig 101932 bp, 109 predicted proteins | sample MGYA00518209_ERZ1031337 | MGnify/ENA primary metagenome ERZ1031337 (study PRJEB33718, sample SAMN03159846) | human skin metagenome | collected 2014-02-25 | study: EMG produced TPA metagenomics assembly of the PRJNA266117 data set (Human skin bacterial metagenome...
AGATGCTCAGGAGTCTCGTGGGCTCGGAGATGTGTATAAGAGACAGGGCGTGACGCGTCACGTTAATAGGGTGGGTTCTGCAGGACGGAGCGCTGCATGCCACTATGTGGCGGGGCTGCATTGATGGAAGGGGATACATGGAACGTACGCAGAAGACGCTAACGATGGCTGATGTTGCTGGATGGGGTTCGGCGCTCGTCACGTTCGGGTTGATTCAAGGGGCCTTTTATCTGAAGGCGTATTGGGGCACTTCGGCCTGGATCCCTTTCAGTTTGTCGCCGTAAGCGAGCTTGCGCTGGCAGGGCTTGCGGGGATCGGCATGGTGTTGTTCTTCATACTGATTGCGCTGCTGCTTGGAGGGTGGGTCGAGGGGAAGGTGACAGCGACGCCGTCCCCAGCCAATCTGCTGATGTGGCTGACCCTGGCTCTTTGTCTTGTTGGAATGGGCGCCTTGCTTTGGTGGTCCAATGCCTGGCCAATTTTGATAGGTGTGGCGCTGACGGGCATATGTGCAATGGCAGTACGCCTGTCCCCAGTGTTGCCGGCCGCCGTGAAGAACTCGCCGTGGCTGGTCTATGCGCTCGTGATGATTGTCTATGTCCCGATCTCTTCAAACTGGCTTGGCTTCGAACGCGCCAAGGCGATTACTTCTGGCAGCAGCGAGTACACGGTCAATGTGACCATTGATGAGAAGGTGCAAGGTAGCCTGGGTTTGGTGGGGCGCTTGGGGGACAACTATGTGTTCTGGGACATGGCACAGAAGACTGCAGTTCTTGTGCCTGTGGGCGGCGTGAGAAGGCTGGTGATTGCGCAAAAAAACGTTTTGCCTGACAAGTCAGTCCAGTCGCGATAAGGGATGTTTATCGGGAGTAGAGGGGTGTGCACTTACGGGCGAGAGTGGCCATTTCGGACGCTTACGCTTCTTCTAGGAAGCACCTGCTATCCACCACCGTCCATGTCGGGAGCAGGGCTCTTCAGTTACACCCTTCTTGCCGAGCAGCATCCTTCCCCGAACTAAGGACCGCACCCAGTGCTTGAATAAACTCGCGAACTTCCGGCCGCGATCAACGAGACCAAGGTATAATTCTCTTCGCGGCTCACGACAATTCCATTGCTTTGTTGGAGATTGAATTGATGGATAAGATTTCGCTCAAGTTTGAAGAGGGCCTGTTGCTGCCGGGAACTTACATCATAAGCAAGGAAGACTTCATTGCGGAGTTCTGTAGCAGTCCCGAGAAGACCTTCGGCCATTATCAAGAGATGGCTCGCTCGAAATTCCTCAAGCCATTCCTGGATATTTACGAATGGGCCGAGGAGGCTGGGGCAACGTCAATTGTCGTCGGAGGGTCATTCGTATCGCGCAAAAATGATCCCAATGACCTGGATGTAGTGATCTTTTTCGCCACATCTTCGCAGGTCCCACACGGCCGGGAACGCTACGACATAGATGGCCTCATGCTCGATGTGCAACTTCTTGCGGAGGACCAGCCCGAGATCGCTAGTGCATACCTTGAATTACTGGGGACCACCCGATCCGGCGCTAGGCACGGCTTGGTCCAGGTAAAGATGCACAGCTCTGTGCAAACCTTCTACAGGCCTGAGCAGTCGTCACAGAGCCTTGAGATAGTCAAGGTTGCATACTTGGGCCGGCGCTGGTCGAAACAGCAGACAACGAAGGGGGTTATCGTACCGTTGCACGGGATTCGAACGCATGCGGACGGATGGCTACCACGCCTGTGTCTATCTGCGAGCACGTCAGGATGGGCTGTTGCTCCCTATGTGTACGGGTATCGATCTGCAAACGTCCTTCGCAATGAGGAGGAGAAGGCTGAAATCGTTGAGGGGTTTAGATCCTGGCTGATTGATGTCCGAAAGGAATATGAGGGTCCAATTTCCATCGTGGCGCACTCTTTCGGGAGCTACATAGTGGGTCGTTACCTGTCCAATGCCGGTGATATTTCGGAGAAATTCGAGTGCGTAATCCTGTGCGGTTCGATACTCACAACTAATTTCGATTGGGGTGATTTCATTGATCGAGGCATCGTAGGACGAGTCTTGAATACTATTTCAGAAGAAGATGAGTGGGTTAGGTATATTCCAGACGGCGGCATACGTTTTCTGGCGAAGGACGATCTGTTTGGCGCCGCCGGAAAATCTGGCTTCGTCAAGGAGCATCCTCAGCTGTGTCAAATTCGTAGCGCATTGCTGACTCATAACAATGTGTTTCGTGAGGACGTAGTGACCGCCCAATGGCTACCCTATCTGGAAGCATCGAAGGGAGCTCTAGAGCAAAAGGCCTTCCAGCTCTTGCTAGAAAGGCTTAAGTCCGAGACTATGTAACTGGCTGTCAATGTGCATAGGTTTGTTCATGCTGCACACAGCCTCTCGCCAAGGATCCTGGGCACCCGCAGGGAACTGTCGATCCTTCTTTGAGTGCATGGCCGTCAGACTTATTTGCTAGCTCGGCAACTGGATAGACCGCTTCTGGCCGAGTGCGGGCCTTGAGCAGGGACGGAGATTAGGAAGATTTATCGAGGGTAGGGGAGGGCTGTTCCCGCCCCGATGCGGAGGCTGTAAAGTAGCGGCGAGGCTACATCGAAGTGATTTCTGCTCTATACGGGCATTTAAATAACTGAATGTGCGACTGAGGTGGTCTCCCTCAAGGAAGAACAGCGAACGAGCGATCTATGGGCGGAACTAAGCCAGGCAGGAATGAACTTTGTCCGTGTGGAAGCGACAAGAAGTTCAAGCGCTGCCACGGCGGCCTCAATGTCAATTACGAAGAGATGATCTCGCGAGGTGCGGAGGAAGCCAAGCGCAGGGCTGAGATCAATCGGATACAGCAGCAGCGACAGCAAGGCCTAGGTCGCCCAATCATCGCCGACCAGACTGCCGGCAAGCGGATCGTCGCTGTGGGCCATCGCCTATTTCAAGGCGAATGGCCAACCTTTCATGACTTCCTCTATAGCTACATCCTTGACGTTCTGGGGCATGACTGGTTCGAAGCCCAGACGCAACTGGAACACAACGAACGTCACCCTGTCATTCAGTGGCATGAAAGGTTCCTGCTGGCGTCGAAAGCCGCCGACCTGGCGCCAGGCGAGACACGCCAGACGCTGATGACCGGCGCAATCAGCGCATTTCTAACGCTGGCGTATGACCTCTACATCCTAGAGCACAACAACGTCCAAACGCGCACCCCACAGCTGCGGAAGTTACTGATCGGTCGCTTGAAGTGCCAAGATCAGTTCATCGGGGTGCGTTATGAGATCCGTGTTGCGGCCATACTTTTGAGAGCGGGATTCGAGCTGGAATGGGAAGACGAAACCGATCGCCGAACCAAGCATGTGGAATACACAGCCACCTATCCGCGCACCGGCAAAGCTTTTGGCGTGGAGTGCAAGATCCGAAACCAGGACACTGCGAAGCAGGCGAACCAGCATCTTGGGAGGTTTGCTGGGCTGGTAAGTGATGCGCTGAAGAAGACAACCCCTCATGACCGTTTGATCTTCGTCGATCTGAACATGCACGCCTATCCCTATGTTCCGGGCGGACCACATGATTGGCGAACGATCGGCATCAACACGCTTCGAAGGTTCGAGGCACAACCAAAGGCGGCGACCCTGCCCCCCGCCGTGGTGTTCATCACCAACTATCCTGACCATCACCACCTTGATACTCAGGTTCCTGATGCTGGAGCCGCCATTGAGGGCTTCAAGATCGATGACTATCGGACCGGTGAGATCCTGACCCTGTCGCAGAAGATAGGGATGCGTGTACGTAATCCTGAGATCGAGGCACTCGTAGCATCGATCCAGGAACATATCGACCTGCCTTCCACGTTTGAGGGGGAAATTCCTGGGCTGCCGTCAAACCGCCTGCTCATCGGCCACCGATATCAGATGGACGATGGCGTGGTGGGCACGTTGAAAGACGCCTGTGTGATGAGCGACAACGGGGAGGTCGCGTTGATTATTGCTCGGGATGAAGGCGGACAAGCGATCTACACCAACCAGCTTTCGCCTGAGGAATTTGCTGCTTGGAAGCGCTATCCAGAGACGTTCTTCGGGCAGATCCGCCAAGGACCTGGCCCGATCAACGATCCTATTGAACTCTATGACAGATTGAAAGCTACTTACATCCACACCCCGAAAGAGAAGCTGCTTCAATTCATGGGAGAACACGGCGACCAATTTGCTGCACTCACGCAGCCGGAGCTGTTGGATGTCTATGTGCAAGGCATGGTGAACGCCGTGATGGAGCGGGCGGGGGCGCAAGAAGTCCCGGTGCATATCCAAAGGATGAAGCCGCCGCCGACTCGAACTATTTAGGAGATAACTCACCTAGGTATTGGACGAGCTCGTCGGTGGCCGGGTTGATGCCTACCAATGCGAAAGCGGCTTCAATCTCCGAACTTGGCAAGTGCGCCGCACCCATGCGCATAAACCTGTGGGCGCTCGCGGCGGTTCCGGTGGCGCTTGGCCTGTCTCAGGTGGCGTGGCCGGTACCACGTGGCCGGTGGGCCTTCTACGGCTACTACGTGGGCCATCTGGCTTGCCTTGGGCTTGTGGCGCTTATACTGCCGCCGTGAGCGCCAGCCATTTCCTTGGTGCTCAAGCATCAGGGGGATGCCATGTTCACAAGGATTGCAGCCGGATTGCTGCTGTGTGCACTCGCCGCGCCTGCGGTCGCCCAGCAGATTTACAAGTGCGTTACCAAGGCAGGGACCGAATACCAGTCAACGCCGTGCGCCAATGGTGAGGCGGCGAAGACGTGGGCCGTCGAGGTAGCGCCTCGATCTGAGGGCGTCATTGAGAATGAGCGTCGCCTCGACGCCATTCGACAGCAGAATTCAGCGTCTATCGCGCCTCGACCTGCACCAACGCGTCCTGTGTATCGAAATGGCGGTGGTGGCGGACGCCTCCACAGCATTTCCCAGTACAAGGACCCTGACGCATGCGAGGCCGCCAAGGCTGAGCGTGAGCGCGTTTTCCGCATGTACGGCTCCAACCGGCCCTACATGGTTGGTCGCCGCATGGATGATATGGTTTGGTCGGCCTGCAAATAGCCAACCACTGAAGAGCTCTTCGTATTGGAGAGTGAGAAATGAAAGACATAGACGAACGTCTCGAACACGCTGAGGATCGCGCCAAAGAATTCTTTGCCCGATTCAATCGGCAGAATGAGTACGCGATCCCGCTGCTCCAAGGTCATCTTTACGCCGAGGAGCAACTTGAAAGCATCGTTCTTTCAGTTTTCGATCATCCAGATTGCGTGATCGACGCAAGATTGAATTTTTGGACGAAGACGAAGCTCGCGATGGCGGTAGTCGGGGGAGACCCTCAGTTGTGGAAGGCTGTTGAGAAGCTAAATTCTGCTCGTAATGAGCTCGCCCATGGGAGAGACGCTGCACACCTGGAGCGTAAGATCGATTCTCTCATCGCAGCTATGCCGCTTAGACGCGTCGAGCAATTACTCAATGCTCAAACGAGACTCGATCGGATGAAGATCTCAGTAGCCCTCATTTGCGGCTCTCTCGCACGCATGGCGGACAACTGTCAGAGGACATGACTGGGGTGTAGGGGCGGGCGCCCCTACGGAAAACGCCTCATCCGCGCTGGCGAGGCCTCGGCCCCGATCCTGGTAGGACTGCCGCTGGTGGCTCGGCGTCAGGCCCACGCGACTGCAGCACGATTGTTCCCAAGTATTGAGCAATGGGAATCTGGCGCCGAGCGTGCAGCTTCCATCATCCGGCGCCATTCCTGCGCTTGGCAGGCGGTGAGCGACAGCCAGGCCAAATCTTCAGGAAGCAGCTCGCGGCCTTCAGGCGTGATCAGACGATCACCGAGGAAAGAAAAACCGGCCCAAGGGCCGGTCAGGTCAATACGGTGGCGCGGGTCGAACTCAATCATGCCGCGATCTCATCCTTGGCCGGGGACTGAGGACGCAGGCAAGAGTGTCTGCCGCACCGAAAACGCCCGGCCTCTAACGCATTGATTTTAGAAGATATGGATGGGGTGAGCTTAGCCTCTTCCTGGCAGCTTCCGTCCACCAAAGATGCCCGATATTTCCGGAAGTCCACCAAAGATGCCCGATATTCCCGGAAGTTCACCAAAGACGCCCGGCATTTCCAGAAGTACATAAATAACGCCCAACAGTTCCGGAAGCCCATAAAACACGCCCACGACTGCCGGGGGTTCATTAGAATTGCCAATTAGCCCACGCGGCGGCAAAGCCTCCCCTTGTGTTGCGTACTCGCATGAAGGCTACTGCCGTTCGCAGTCCGGCACGAGACAGTGCCGTTGCCCCAATGATGGCAAAAATTGCTAAGAACTGCCTGCCTTAGGATTTCTGCTGGATTCTAGCTGTTTTTCGAGGTGTCACCCAGGCGACCCGGACTTCTCTCAAGGAACGGGCGGAACCCTGAAGCTCGATGACCGGATACCCACCTGAAGGCAGTACATCCTTCGGATTCAGCTTGAACACCCTTGCAAGCGTCAACGCCAAGCCTTCCTCATAAGCGGTTGCCAGAACCCACACAAGCGCGTCGACCAAGGCGGATCTTCCCTTAATGCTGTCCAATACCGAAGCGACGATTACGGAAGGGGACCTATCCGGCTTGTCGTTCGCGATACCAAAGGCCGCAGCGGCCAGCTCCAGCGCTGTGCCGCACGCTAACGTTACCATCGGGTCGACAACCGAGAGATTGAGCCAAGTCGCGCCGCTGGCAGAAACACCATAGGGAGCTAGGAACGACTCGTGCCGCTCTACCTCAGTGGGTCCTTGGGTGTCGTAGTGCGTTGAGCGGAAGCTCAGGACAGATAGGCCTTCAAGTCCGACCCTGGCGCATGCCGCTGCAGTGGCCCGCGTCAAAGCATCGTAGGCCATCAATGGGAGCGGAGCGCACATGAGGCCCGAGTTGCCGCCAATCATTGCCCAGCCCCAGAACGCCCCTGGCTCCGGATCGTCAGCGGATGGCTGGAAAGCCTCATACCTTACGTGAGCATTGCCATCGTCCTGGTGGACGGGCGGCATAGGAGTCGTTCTATCAATCAGGCGCGCCAGAGCTGAAGGCCAGCTTTGCGCATCACTGGGGAAGTGAATCACTCGGCCTGCCCGCTGGCGTGATGCCCAATGAAGGTAGTCATCCACCCACTGCGACACTTCACGAGCGGGAAATTGCCTGACGTCCAGTAGCGCTGTGTGGGCGTCGATTGGCTGAAATCCACAAGTACAAGTCCCGAGACCACCGGAGTGGTCAAAACTGGTGCCCAGCGTCCTTCCGCATGCCTCGCAGTGGCTGATGAGCTTCTCGCCATGCCAAGGGCACGCAGAGATGGAAGGAAGGAGAAATAGTGAACAATGGTAGCCGTGAAGTGCGCATGCGGGGCACCGCATATATGGAAGCTCACTACCCGCGAGAAGTCGAAGTGATTGAACTGGAAGCCACGCGGCCGGATTCCATAGATTCTTCGTTGTGACGTCACGGACTTCGATGGCTGACGCAAAAGTATCCTGCACCCGGCCCGGCAGAAGCAAAGGGCGGAGCATGGAGCGCCCAGTCTTACGCCTCACCCCCATGATCATGAGTTGCTCACTTGTTGGCATGCCCAGTGCAACGATCCGCTGCAGCACGCCGTAGCCCGATATGTATGGATAGAACTCATGCTCTGCGCCGACAATCCGAGGCGTAGAAGGATTTACGGCGCGAGAGCTATTCATTGCTTCCCCCTACCTGGTTTGCCGTATTCTGTATCTTCTCAATGATGGCGATTGCCTTGTCGGACATCTTCTCGCGCATGCGAATGAACTCGGTTCGCAGGTACCCGACATGCACAAGCGCAGCACGGACGTCAGATGGAGTGAAGCGTTCGAAACTCTGCTGAAACCAAGCGTTCGTTAGCAGATTCCGCACGGTCGATGTGAAGGAGCACATCGGCCAGCCACTATGTTCGGGAAGTCCCACCTCCCTCCGGAGGGCGGACACAGCATCGCAAATCATCTCCGTTTCAGATTCCAGCCGCCATCCGCGATCAAATGCGTCGGTGGCGAAGTATCTAGAAAATGGCATGTCCTCTGTCGGCCACCATGCTGCGCCGTCGTAGCGCGACAGGGCATGCCTGACTTCATCTCGCGCCGCAAGAGGAAGAAATGGGGCTGAGTCCAGAAACCACCGGCGAACAACATGTGACGGATGGTGCTGCCACATGTCGCCAAGCTCGATGCCCTGCTGGTCACTTTGGTACACAAAGACCAAAAAGAGAGTAAGCCTGTCCTTGCTCATCAAGTTATCAAGATCTTCTAAGCACTGAAACTCAAGATTGGTGAGCCGTTGAGCACTGTCGATGAACAATACGTACCTGCGTACGTCGGCGTGCCCACACGCGGCGCGCATGTGATTGTGTACTCGTGCCCTCAGCTCGTGAGGCCTGGCCGATGACCAGCGCGGCATTCCCAGTTGATGTGAAAGCGCGTGCCAGAAGCTCAGCGGGCTCCTGCATGCATCTGAGGTTGCGACGATTGCCCTGGCCACACCTGCGCGGCGTCCGTCCTCCACGAGCCAGCGCCAGTCGGTTTCGACTAGATAGTCTTGCGCCGTGGATTTGCCAACCCCGCTCTCTGAATAAAGAGAGCATCCATGATGACCCTGCTGAATGTTGTACAGAACGAAATCCGCCATGCGTTCGACAGGCTTCGTGTTGATACGGTAGCCAGACTCAATGAAAAGTGGATGGTCGGGGTCAAGGCGACGGACGGCCATGATGGCCTCCGCAAGGTCCGATCTAGTCATCAAGATTCACCTTGCCTCCCCGGGGGACTCTTACCGGGATGTGAGCTGGCTGGGACCGAATGTCGGGCAGACGGCCGAAGTGCAACTGCTGCAAGCGCGCAAGTTGGTCGACTGCGGGTTGGGACGTGTCTGCAGTAGATCGAAGATGCGCTATGAAGGCTTCAATTGCACACTCCACGCCAGCGATTGAGAAATCACTGCGCTGTTTGGACCAACGACAGATGATCCTTCGCGTCCTCTCGTCATGCGGCGCGCGCGACCAAGGCGCTCGCGCGGTAGCCACTCCGAATGGCACGGTGGCACTTTGAAGTAGCACGATTGAACGAAGATCGCGCCTATTCACGCGCGCAAGAATCCTGGTGCCAATCAGTCCCCATTTATCGTTAAGGGAAGGGGATCGGTAGTCCGCATACAAGTAGGTGACATGGGGCAACTCCCCATTATCCTTGTTGCCTTTTACGGGCAGGCTTACGATTGTCGAAGCCATATCTGCAGCATCCAGGCCACAGGTTTCCGGCGCAAACGCAAACGCTGACTCTTTGCGATTCGTGAGATACGCTAGCGGCGTCATCTGTCCGAGTGCGGAGTGAGGCGTCGCGTTGTAGTTGGCTATGATGACGTCCAGGAGCTCCTCGAGAAGGTGCATCTGGATGGGATGGGCATCCGGAGAGAAGTTGCTGATCCTGATCTTGTTTTCCCCCAGCCGTTTGGCGGGCTCAAAACCGCCGGGGATCTTACGCAGCGCACCACGTTCCAAGCGCGAGAAGAATTGCTCTACAATGGGTCGTGAGCGCGGTGTGTGCGACTTTCCGAAGATCATCACACCTCCCCGAGCCCTGCAGAATGCTGCTTCGAGTGCATGGGCCGAGTGCGCAAGGAAGTTGTCCAGTGCGACAGCGGCCGAGCGCGTGACTATCGGCGTTGCTGCCTGATAGACGGGCATTCCAGCGCCAGGTGCGTAGAAGAGGTCCGGGATCGTCAGGTCCCTGGGAGCCCAGGGTTCCATTGACTTGGACAAGCAGAGCGCTACATCAAGATTGTCATAGCTCTGGCCGACACAGAGAAGCCATCCCGTTACCGCCCTGGATTCAGTCCCTATTTCGATGAGAAGCCATAGCCGTGACACTTTGCGCGTAACACGCGCGCCATTGGGCATATCGATGGAGATCTTGCATTCAACATCGATTTGGTGCGCGTCAAACTCCGTTCTGGCGAACAGGCCCATCCGTACTGCTTGCTCCAAAGCGACAGGAGCGTTCGATGCCGATTGAGGTTCATAAAGGTCCACGTCGGCTACTGCCGACTGCCGCCGCTTGAGCAAAGCAAGCAGCGAGCGCTTCCCCTTGCCAGGATCGTTCAGGGGGAATTTGTCCTCCAGGTTGTGCTGCTTCAGCTCCGCAAGGACTCGTTGGTGCAATTTTACGAACGCGCTTGGAGGGCGGCCCGGCGGCAGATGGGTTGCAAAGCCATCGATCAAGGCTTTAACACTCGGCACAGCTTCGGAGACTTTGTGCCACGCAAATCTTCCTGGAACCAGCGGCAATTCCGCGGGTTCGAAGGAAAGCTCAGTCGAGTAACTGCCCCATGGAATGCATACGCGAAATCCGTGCGGCATGCCATCGTGGGCTATCGTGGGCGCTTTCATTGCCATGCGCTTCAGGCGTTTGTGGCAGATTCCATATCTCCGGGATATAGCGGTGATGGTGGAACGGCCCAGAAGCAAGGCGGTGAGTGCTTCCTTGGCCACGCGGAACTTGGAGAGATGATCTGGTGCAATATCAACCGGATGTGGGGAGTACCACTCGTCGAGTGTCGCCTGATCATAGATTTCGTACCTAGCCATGACGCACCTCCACGAGGGCATCCGGATCCCCTGGGCGATAGTCCACGAGTTGTACGCGGCCGGTGTAGACGAGGCTTGCCACTGCGCAAGCCACTGCGAACCGGGCCTGGCCCGTCTGCAGTTGTAATGCGCTCATGGTGAGGCGCTCAACGTTCTGGAGCATGTCCTCAATCCTCACTTCCAACTGCCTGGCCCCCGCGATCTTTGCATTGGCCCAGACAAGCGGAAGTAGTTCGTAGGCAACAGCGACCTCGCTGGCGCGAGATGCCAGAGAGTTTTCGTGGACAAGTCGCAATACGAGCCCTTGATTCAAGGCCATGTGGATGAGCTCGTCATCTGCGGGAAGCTTGACTAAGCCAACGCTCAGTGAAGCCACCCGTTTTGTAGGGATTACAAACTGGTAGTGCTGGGTGCCATCCCTCCGCCCGACCCAGAAGCTCAACTCAAGGTCGCGCTTCTCGCCTACCGTGATTCGACGCGGCCTCTCAACATACATCTCCACCTGGGGGTCAAATTCGAGCATCAGCGCCTGGCAAAAGTTGACCAGGTCGGCCACCGTTACGGTCCGCCCATTCTTCGGGGACTGAAATACAAAGATTTCGCGGCGGTCGCGCTTGCCGCGTGCTAGCTCGAGAGGGGAATGGGGCAGATGCCCCTCACGGCGGTCTTCGTCCGTCGGTTTGGCGGTCGCGCTTTTTCCTGCGGTCATCATCCTGCTCCTCAGCCGTCGGCTTGCGAACGTCTGCCCGGTCTCGAGATTGGAACAAGGTGCCCATTCAGGTTCGCCTCCGCCATATGAGATGGGGAGGAAATGGGCGCACCCCTCCGCGCGAACGGGAAGTCGCTTGACTTTGTCAAGGAAAAGGGTGAGCCTCAGGGTACAGGCTGAGTTTCACCACCATCTGCTCCAACAGATGTCACTTGCCCCCGCGCCAACGGGGGCAAGTCATTTCCAGGGTTCGGAGATGTTAGTTTCCGGCTCTTGGTACTCTCCTCGGCGCTCGGCGAGCGCATCTTCGGGGACGTCTTGAGTCTGTTCTTGAAACGCTACAAGCCCGGCCCCTTGAGTTTGGGTTGTGGGGCGTCATTCCTGGTTGGGCTTCAGAGCAGCCGCTTCATCTTGCGGGGTGCCAGATACTGCCGGCGGACTGATTGCGGCCCTCAGCCCAACCATCCAGTCGGCGATGTCCATCGCAAAGGCAAATTTGCCGCGGCGGCCGGGCACTTTGAATATCTTCACGGGCAAGGTTCCGCGTGCCTCTGCTTGGCGGAGCGCGTGGCTGGAGCGATAGCCAAGAGCTCGCGGCAAGTTTTCATAGCCGATGAGAGGCCCGAAATGAAAGGTCAATTCTCTTTCGATCTCACGGCGTTCCGGGGCCAGGATTGATTCGTTGGTCCGCTCCGTCATGGCGTGGTCACACCCCGTCGCTTGTGTCCTCCTGATTCTGCCCCTCTAATACGGATGGTGGAAGGAGTAACAAACTCGCGTTTCGTTACCCATCAAAGGTGAATGGGGAGGGGCACGGCCATGGCGCTCAAAGAGATACCCTTTTACGGCGAGGCGCGACTTGCCCGCATGCGTGCAAGCACGAGCATACTTCCCGCCAACCGAGCCGTGTCGTACTGCCTGCGATCACTCAGTGTCGGATTGTGGTTTGAATGCTTGCGAAGCCGAATGGGCCTATCCAGCGCATACGCGCTCGGACAGTCGATATCCCCGGAGCGTCCCGGCTGCCACTCCAATGTGTGGGTGAAATATGCCCATGCGGAACACGTCCCGTCCCAGGCGACGCAGGCAGCAGCCGAGGCGCGCTATCCCGGCTCCCGCATGGTTCTATGTTCACCGGTCTGGGCCGCTCTGAATGTCCACGAGGCACTTGGCGGTTGTGGAGAATCAATACTCATGTCGCTCAGTGCACCTGTGCAACTGGAAGTGTTCAGCGGAGCGAGCTTGCGAGCCGGCATGTTTGTCCGCCGAGACCGTCGGTTACGAGAGATCACCGAGGGCTTGTGCGGGCTGGGCACTCTGGATAGCCTGGCGGCACTAGTGGTGATGTTGAGGGTCGCCCATGAGCAGGGCAGACGGCATGACTGCTTTGCCTTGGGGCGTGCACTGCACGATTGCCTGCTACTGGTGGGGCAGGATAGTCCCATCCAGCTTATTGCCGAAGAGCTGTTCTGGTACTTCAGCCATTTCGTGCTTCCTTTCACAGGGTGCCGGGGTGTTCGGATTGCATCGTCGCGACGCCGCTTGCTCCTGCAGCATGAGGTTCTCTCCCGCCTCGTACTTGAGCTTGAAGACAGCGGGTTCGACTATCTCCCAGGCATGCGTCACCCGCTCTTGCGGGTAGTCCGCAATCAGCAGCATGCTCCGTCTTCGCGCTTCTTCTCGCCCGGCGTCGGACCCTGCAGCGCAACATCGCGGCAGATGGCGCGGTAGCGCTATCAATACAGAGTCTTGTTGAGACGAGGAGGCATCCAGGATGGTGAGCGCAGAGACTAAAGGCTCGACCGATTACGAAATGAGCCGCTTGTGGTGGGCGGCACGGCTGTCGCAGTCGAGTAGAGGCTCAAGATGATTGCCTATCTTGGTTGGGGGTCGCTGGTATGGCAACCCGACGGTCTACCGGTTCGTGGACAGTGGCTGGCAGACGGGCCAACGGTTTGCGTAGAGTTTTTAAGGCAATCCGGCAATGGACGGCTTACGTTGGTCATGCATGCGGCCGCGTCTGCTGTCACCTCCTTCTGGGTTGAGGCTGGTACCGACGACGAGGGCGACGCCAAGCGAGCCTTGCGTGAGCGGGAAGCCATTCCCTCAAAGAACATGGAGCGACACTTGGGGGTCTGGACACATGGCTGTCCAGCACCGGCGAGTATTCCTGGGCTCGCTGACTGGGCCGCTGCTCGCGGGATTACCACTGTGCTATGGACGGCGCTGCCACCGAAGTTCAACGGGGAAAATCAACGCGTCCCATCAGTGGAAGAAGCAGTTGCCTACCTCGCAAGCCTCTCAGGGCAAACTGCGACGCTCGCAGAAGAGTACGTCCGGCGAGCCCCGCCCCAGATTGACACCGTCTATCGTCGTGAGTTTGCTGCACGTCTAGGCTGGCATCCCCTTCCGAAAGGGAGCTAACTGCGACGTGCGTGTGATAGCCGATGGCCAAACTCCGGCAATGGCCAGCACCGTTTCTCACCTTGGGCCGACTTGGGCCGGAAGGCCCGGCCCTGTCAGCGCTGCCCGGGGCTCCGGCTCAACAACTGGATGAGCAGAAGCCACTTGTGTGTCACTTTGCCGGCGGAGGCAGCACAACGATGAGTGCCATCCATGGGGCGATTGCCAGAACAGTGGCAATGTACGCGTACTTCAAACAGCTGAATTTTGACGAGAGAATCTTGGAATTGCGCCAACATTGACCCAGGAGGTCTTCCTCGAACTCCATCAGCGTACGCTCCGCGCACTTCTGCAAGAACTCGTGCTCGGCCATGCTCGACACCCGTTCAAAGAAGATGAGCGAATTTGACCCGCCTCGCAGTTCCGGAAAATATCCGTACCACAGGTGCCAGAAGCTAACAGTAAGCGGTGTAAGGAACAAAACGCCCACAACCGAGATCAGGGCCGTTAGTTCATCAAGTTTCGGCAGCCGCGTCGCGATCATGGCAAGCATGCCCAGGTTGATACCCAGGCCGACCGAGAGTTTTGTGTCTACACGGGAGAAGAAGCCCAAGACCAAATTCAGCTGCTGCCAAGCGGCACTAACGCGGTCGCTTTGATTTGGCGGGTGGCCGCCAGAATTTTGAGGTTCTTGCACGGGGTGAGTTCTCTGTCTTGAGGGATACGGTTTGTGTTCGTTTGATGGCAGATCGAAGACCGCAGATGTCCAGCGTTCCGCAGCAGCGCGCTCCTGCAGCCGCACAATCCTCAAGGAAAGCTGTGTCGGCCAGCGCACATCGGTGCTGTTCCAAGATGAAAGTGACCAGGGCCGCAGCGTGGTCGCCACATGCAGTGATCGCACCGTCAGGATCGCGGCCACATGGGCAGACTGGGGGTCTCCCGACCAAGGTTTCAGTGCGCGTCGACACCCGAGCAAGGAGTAGTTTGCCGTGCCAGAGCTCGAGCCTCCGCTTCTGAGGGCGCGAATCCTTGCGGACCATGAACTGCCCCGCGAGCACATCTGCCTTGAATGCCGGACCCAGTCGTTCGGCTGCCTGCTCAGCATTGGCCTGATGCTGCGCAGCACGACCGTGCGCGCGGCCGTTCTCCGCTCCAGGAAAGACCCGGCGGGCGTTCGCGCCGATCTGGTAGGTCAGGTACTGGTAGACCGTGGCCCACCAATGCCTCGCTGCTGCTTCGTCTTGGATCCGGCTCGGATTGTCTTCTCCCCAGCCGAGGCAGAAGCTACGGTCACCGTTGATATGCCGATCGGGACAGAACCCCGGCAGCATGCCGGGGTCGGCGATCTCGCGCACTGAGACGTGCTCGCCTGCAACGGAGACGAGCAATCTAAATGCGTACTCGGCTCCGCCGGCCCGAACCACTGTGATCCCAACCAGCCCCCCGACAGGGTCTACGATCAACGTGGCACCGTAGTCCGGTGCCACGCGCTGCAGCAGCTCCAAAGGCCTTGGCGTCACGTCGCGGCCACATGAGGACGGATCGGCTGCGCGAGCGCAGGAGCCACTGCGGGTGCCACTTCAGCGTAGTGTGCCTCCAGTGTTGCCTTCGCCACGCGGTCCCCGGATGCGGCGAGTTCCTCCACCGCTGCGGCATAGTCTAGGTTCGCCGCCTTTCGCTTGTCGGTAAAGACGGTCCGTATCGCGGCGCTGGCGGCCTTGTAGGCATTTTCACCAATGGCCGTCTCCACACCGTCGCAGAGTCGTTGTTGGGCTTCAGATTCCAACACCGCTCGCCCCGTGGCACACCGCAGAAGGCTCCCCTTCATGCCCAGGCGGGAAATGGCAAGGGGGCCAAGTTCGAAGCCAATGGCCAATCCCAGCTCTGCCACTTCCGCGCCTTCGGCGCTCAGTTGCTCCAGGGCAGTGGAGAAACTGCTGCGCAATGCACCCGCGCACTGGGCAGCGGTGCTGACCGTGTCCTGCGCATCTGTCGTCCGTGACGTGCCCTCCAGCAGCACCCCATGAAGGCAGTCGCCAATAAAACGGACACGACGCCCGCCAAAATCCTCGTGTACGACCGCATCCAGCTCAGAGCGCAATACGTGCAGTGTTCGAACCAGATGTTCGGGATCCTCCTCTAAGTGCTTGTCCACGAAGTCGGTGAATCCGTCAATGTCGGCATAGATCGAAACGCCATCAAATCGCCTTGAGTTCGCCGCGCTGAGCAGGGAGAAGTCCAGATCAGAAAGCGGAGGCGTCGGTCGACTGAACTTGAATTCGCCGATAGGGAGCTCGGCCTGTTCATCTTTCCAGAGTTCGATGATGCGCGACTTGGAAATGCCGAGTGCAGCGGCCTCGACGCATGCGGAAATCTGAGCATCGGTCAGCGAAGTGGTGCGGTCCTTGTTGCCGGTCAAGGTAGGCAGTTCAAGCACGGCACGTGCGCCGTGCGTCAGGTAGATGCCTTCAGCCCCTCCATGCCCGGCACACTTGGCCGCCTGATTGGCTGGGGAGCCTAAGAAAAGAGGTTCTCGGCTGGCGCGACGACCATTGTTGACGGCCAACGCCATCCCGCTGTCAATGCCGACACGAACCTGGGCATTGGGGATGTGCGCGTCCGAGTCGCCCGTTTCAGCCAGCACATCGATGGCGAGCTGGGCGATCGCAACCGCGCGCTCGATCCGGGCGCGTTCGTTGGCATCGCCGTACGGCTTGGTCACAACCGCATGCAGCCGCTGGTTGTGAAAGTCCACACGGATGGCATCACTTTCAACGAGGATGCGATGGACGGCGCGGTAGTGCTGATTCAGGAATCGAAGGGCCCGCTTGTGGCAGGTTTCACCTTCGATGTCAGTGCAGCTAAGCATGTCCGCCAGATTGACGATGTCGATGTAGACATGCGCCCCTTGGACGCGATAGGCGCGATTGACTGGAATATCCACCAGCGAGGTTTCCCGCTTGTAATCGCGGATGTCCACGTCGCGGACTTCGGCGTAACGGGTGGCAATGCGCTTCTTGGTGCGATCTTTTTTCCAGCTGTGTCCCATCGTGCTACTCCCTGCGCCCAAGAGGAGGCCAGGCCGGGCGGGTCGCGTCGCCTACGGCGTGGCTGGCAGCCGGATTCATTCCAGCTCCTTTGGGCGTATATTGGGACCCAGTTCACACTTTCAAGGGGGCAGTATGGGGACTGGGATCGTCGAGCGCCTCGCGGCGGATGATGGCAGGCGACTGATCGCCGCCTTGGCTGAGTTCCGCCTGCTGGCCGGCTTGGACGCGGCCGCAGCCCAGCTGGCACAGGCCGGGGAATTGCTCGACGTGGGGACAGGGCAGGCCTTTATCACTCAGGACGCCCCAGAGACCGACGTTTTCTTCATTGTCTCCGGCTCCGTGGACGTGCTGGTCAACGGCAAAGTGGTTAATACCCGAAGGGCTGGGGACCACGTCGGCGAAATGGCAGCCATCGAACCGGCGCAACTGCGGGCGGCAACTGTTACTGCACGCGAGCCGACCGTAGTGCTAAAGGTGCCGGAAATCGATTTCAGCAGGATTGCGGATTCACACCCCGTCATCTGGCGGCGGCTGGCCGCGACCCTTTCGCGCCGTCTAAAAGAGCGCAATCACATGATTACCCAACCTCGCGGACAGGTCCGGGTCTTTGTGATGTCGTCGGTGGAGGCGCTCCCTGTCACGCGGTTGCTGGTACAGCACTTCGAGCACGACCCGTTCCTGACGGTGGTATGGGACCACGGGGTGTTCCGCGCCGCCAACTACACACTTGACGAGCTCGAGCGCCAGCTGGAACAGGCAGACTTTGCCATTGCCGTGGCCCACGCGGATGACATGGTCATCAGCCGCGGTGACGAGTGGCCTGTCATGCGCGACAACGTCGTCTTTGAACTGGGTATGTTCATTGGATTCCTGGGGCGTCGGCGCGCCTTCTTGATGGAGCCGCGCGAAGACAAGCTGAAGCTTCCCAGTGATCTCACGGGGCTCACGACCGTCCCCTACCGATACACCCCTGGCCCGGACGCCCGGGCTTTGATTGCACCGGCATGCGAACAAATTCGCTCCCGCATTCTCGAAGCTGGGCCGAGGGACTGACGGTGGCACTGCTGGAAGAGATGACGGCCGCCGTGCAGGCGATAGCACAAACCCGATGGTCTACACGGAGAGGTCAAGTTGTACCCGATCCAGAAGATCTGCGATTGGGCAATGACGCAGTGGAGTTTGATCGTGCCACTGTTTTGTACGCGGACCTGAACGGCTCAACGAATATGGTCGACACCGAAGCCTGGCAGTTGAGTGCAGAGATCTACAAAGCGTTCCTGCACTGTGCAGCGACGATCATCAGGAAAGAGGGCGGCAAGATCACCTCCTACGACGGAGATCGTTTCATGGGCATCTGGGTGGGTGACCGGCAAGCCACGCCGGCGGCTAAGGCCGGGTTGAAAATCAACTATGCGGTCAAGATGATCGTCATGCCAGCGTTGAAACAGCAGTACCCCGACTGGACAGGTACCGTGAGGCATGTCGTCGGAATCGACAGCAGCCCAATCCGAGCTGCTCGCACGGGCATTCGAGGCGGCAACGACATCGTCTGGGTTGGACGCGCGGCCAATCATGCGGCCAAGCTCACGGACCTGGACCTTGCCCCGTCAACCTGGATTACCGATGAGGTGTTCATCCGGTTGGCTGATGAGTTGAAGTACGGTGGAACGCCGCCGACTCTGATGTGGGAGGCGTTCCGCTGGAACCGGCAGGGTGGTCGCCGCATTCACGGATCAGACTGGGCTTGGCGCGTCTAAAGCGCCCTCTGCGGACCCGGCATTCGCAGGGCCAGCATGGCAGGGAAAGGGCGCACTGTTAGAGGCCGATTTCATGGCGCGGGAGTCAGGCAGCCGAGTCCTGCCCTCCGATGAGTGCGCGCCGGGAGAGGAACCCGCTGCCATTGCGGAGCTCTGGCAGAGGTTCATCTACGCACCGGCCCCTAGCGCCGCATTGATCTCAGCGAAGGCCTTCTCAAAGCGCTCCAGCGTTTCATTGATGGCCGTAGTTTCCGCGGCCAGCACGTGCTGATTCTGGATGAGCCAGTTGGCGGGAGTGAAATGATCCAGGGGCGGAACGGAAGCCCCCATGACATTAAACAGTGCTTCGGCCTGTTTGACCTGGCGCGTCAGGGCACCGTCTTGGCTGAACTGCCGGGCGGAAATTTGCCCTTTTCCCTTCAGACCGTAGGCACCGTTGAGGATGTCGGCGAAGACGGCGGGTGCGAAGAAGTCCTCAATGTCGCTCTCCGCCTTTCCGGTGAAATCCGTGGCTACCAAGACGCCGGAAGTCTTCATGATCTGAGACTCCCTCAGCCGCTGCACCTTGCCTTTATCGCCATTGCCGTAGTCACACAAGGCGACCATGTGGATGCCCTTGCCAGAGAAGAGCGAGGCGAACGATTGCACTTTGTCTATGCCGCCTGTGGGGCAGATCACCCACCGGCTGTCCAAGCCTTGGCGCTTGCGTTGCTTGAGCGCGTGCGATGCCGCCTGAAGATAGAGCACATCCGAAGGTCCTTCGACCAACAGGGTATGCGCTCCCACAAACAGGCTTTGGGTAACCTCGTAACCGAGATGGGCCTGAAGGGGGAACAGCGTGTCCTGATCGACGCTCAGGACGTCCGCGGAGACCTGTGTGCCCTTAACGGTGGGGCGGCGACGCTGGTCGTAGGTGACAACGTCCTCGACGACGCGAACGTCCGCAAGACGATCGGCCGGCACCATAAAGGGCGAGTGGGTGCTGTAGATGACCTGGTGGTCGGGGAGTAGACGCTCAATGATGTAGCGGAGCAGATCAGCTTGCGCCTTTCCATGTAGCGTCAATCCAGGCTCATCCAGAAGGATGATCGCACCGGGGTTCCTCTTTCGCATCTGCTTGAACTGCGACAGGAAGGAGAAGAACCAGACGAATCCGGCGCTGCGCTCAGACAGGGGCACCGAAACCTTGTGGTTGTCATTCCGAATGCGGATTTTGGCAACAGTCCCGCTATTGAAGGGGGCGGGATCCTCGGAGAGGCCTTGGGCAAGCGCTATCTCTACACTGAGCGCGTCGTTCTGACTCCAAAACTCGAAGATCTCATCGGTAATTTCATTGGAGGCGGCTTGGCAACGTGCGTTGAGCTCTTCCAGGCGTGTGCTGGACTGCAATTCGCTGACCGACGTCCCGGCGTACTCGAGGAAGTCGAGGAAAATCTGGTCACCCGGGGAGATCGTCGCGCCGCTTTGGGTGTCACGAGACAGCTTGTCCAGCGATATCTCCCCGGACATGCGATCAAAGTGAGAGGTATAGAAGAACGCCGGCATCCTTTTCTGCAGGATATCGATGGCCGCCAGCACTGGTTTCCCCTTGCGGAAGCCGCTGATGGACCGCTTGACCGCCTGCAATTGGTCAGACGGCTCGGGGTGCGCATCTATCTCGACCACGAGTCGATCCAGCAATATCTTGGAAAACTTCTCCCGCTCTTCGCCTGCCACACCGTGCTGGTCGAGCAGAAACGCGCGCACCACGTTGGGATCGACGTGAATGCTCCAAGTGCTGTGGCCACTGTAATCTGTCGTTACGTCAACGGTCGTACTACTTAACGCGCCGGCACCCAGGACGTCGGCGACCGCCTTTTGGTCTTCGTGGCTGAGCTCCCAGGTCAGGGTGGCAACCGGTGCGGGTTCGTCGTCGTGGCGTTCCTCATACCGCGTGAGGAAGCGGCGGGGGTAATCGCGCACCGTGTCGTAAGCAAACTGGTCGGCGATGGGACGGGTACCAAACAACGCCGTGAGAATTGCAGTCTTGCCCGCCTCGTTCTTACCGACCAAGCAGGTCAGCTCTCCGACATCGAACGTTCCGGAATCCTCTGCAGAACGGAAGTTTCGGATCCGTGCCTTGACTAGCTTCATGCTGCCCCCTGATTCCTGCCGTGGATGGTGCGCGTCTTGTGCAGGATAGGGCCCGAGCGGGGCACATTCAACGCGCACTGCTGGCCGCTCGGGCCGGAGGCTCAGTCCTCATCCATCAGGCGCGCGGCGGGGTTGCTGCCGACGCCGCCCTGCTGGAAATATCCGATCACGCTGGCCACGGAGCGGTGATCGGTCATCGCCATCAGCGCCGGCAGGGCCACCCCACGCCGCGCACCTTCGGTAACAAAGCCCGAGCGCAGGCTGTGGCCGGCAAAGTCCCCGTCCAGACCGGCCAACCGCGCCCGGTCCTTAACGATGGCGGCGACCGCCTTGCCGCTGAGCGCGCCGCCCAATGACCGTGGCCAGACGCGCCGGAACAGGGGGCCGTCGGTAATCTCGGCCACGTCCAGCCAGTCCTGCAGTGCGGTGGCTGCCTCTCCCAGGATGGGCTTGTCGGGGCTGCTGCCAACCACTGGCCCGGACTGCAAGGTTTTTCCGTGATCCAAGCGATAGGTGTAGCCGCCTTCGGGCAGTCGGGTGAGGTGATTCACCGTCGCCTCGGCGACTTCGCTGCGGCGGCGCCCGCCGCTAGCAAAGGCAAAGTAGAGCAGGGCGCGATCGCGCTTCCCCTTGAGCGAGGTGTCGCAGGTGGCCGCCATTGCGCGCAGATCTGCGGCTGACAGCGCGGTCTTCTTGGCCGGGCGCTCGCCTCGTTTGTGAGAAGCCCTGCGCCCCTTGGACAGTAGGGTCCTCACGGCGCGATCCTCGCAAGGGTTGTCTTGGCGGGCCTGCTTGTGGGCCGCCGACAAGACCGCCACCCGGTGGACCAGGCTGGAGAACGCCAGCGGCCCAGGCTTCTTCTTCAGGCCCGCATGCACCAAGGCACTATCCAAGTCTGCAGGCAGATCCCAACGAAGCCCCAAATCGCCTGAGCGCCCCATGTGATCCACGATGAACTGAACCACTGCCGCCGGGGGGACGGGTAGGGCGATGGGCCTGCCATAGCGCCCTTCGAACCAGCCCGCCCAATAGCGCAGGGCGCCGGCGTAGCTGCGAATGGTGTTAGGCGCTTCGGCCTCCTGCAGGATGTCTCGCACCGCTTCTGCGGCGGAAGTGGCCAGCCGCTCCGGAACCAGCCCCGAAACGAGTTCCCCTGACGCAGCAGTGATATTATTCATATGTACTATGTATTGTGCACTATGATTAGGTTGAGCTACATCTGATAAATATGCCTTATCAGACATGGCCTGCCAATTCTCACCGTTCCGCAGAAGGACACCCAATGGCCAAGGGCATCAGCGAACTGGATGTGCACCAGGCAGCGGACGACATCATCGCCGCCGGCGAACGTCCCACCGTCGAGCGAATCCGAGCCCACTTGGGCACCGGCTCGCCCAACACCGTCACGCGTTGGCTGGAGACCTGGTGGCAGACCGTAGGCTTTCGCCTGCGCCAGCGCGCCATTGAGGCGGCGGTTCCAGGCATCCCAGAGCGGGTAGCTCACCTGAGCCAGCGTTTGTGGCAGGCCGCGCTGCAGGATGCCGGCGAGCTCGCTCAGACCCAGCTGGAGTCGACCAGGCACGCACTGGAGGAACGCGAGCGCCTGCTGGAGGAGGACCGGGTGGCCCTGACGCTGGCGATTGAGGCCAGCCAGAAGCGCGAAAGGGAGGCTCAGGTCCAGACTCAGGCCGCCGCCACCACCGCGGAGCAGTTGGCGGCACAGGTCTCCCAGATGACGGCACAAGTACAAGACCTGCTGCGCCAACGCGATGGAGCCTATGGACGGGCGGAGCGACTCGAGCAGGAACTGGATGCCGTACGCCGCAGTCTGGGCGAGGCCGCGGCCGCTCACGAAGAAGAGAGGAGGGCGCTCCAGGCGCACGTCAGGGCAGTGGAGGATCGTGCCCATACGGAGGTTGACCGGCATCGCCAGGCGTTGCGGTCAGCCGAGCAGGAGTGGGGGCGGGAGCGCATGGCCTTGGCCACCTCATTGCGAGAGAGCGAGCAACAAGCCATTGCTGCTGCCAACCGCGAGCAACAGGCATTGCGCCGACTGGAAGGCGTGAACGCGCGGGCTGATGGCTTGGAGGCGCAGCTGACGTCACTGAAGGAAACCACTCGGCAAGTTACCGAGGCACTCCGACAAGGGAGAGCGAACACGGCAACGCCAAGCAGGCAAAGCAAGCCACGCCGCACCGCGCCCAGAAGAGTGGGCGAGCCGACACAAGAACCCAATAGCAGGAAATCTAAGACTTGAGGCCATCCATTCGATCAAGGCTTCTTTCCCCGAAAGACTTGGAGGACGTACACGCCCCCCCCAAAGTTCATCCTCGACCGCGCCCGAGAGCACGGCGCGACAGGCCCCGTACGAACGGTAGAAACCAGCACGCCGGAGGAGGAACGCCATGAAGCAGGGAAGAACTGACAGAGATTGGGCGGTGGTCGCTGTGATGACCTTTGCCGCAGGAGCCGTCTTGACTTGGGCACTCATGAGCAAGCCGAGTCCCAAATCCGCCACGTTAGCGCTTGACTGGCCGGCGTGGGTGCAAGCGATCGGCAGCATCGCAGCCATCATCGCCGCGGGACTGATCCCCCTTTGGCACGCCAGAGTCAGGAGACGGGAGGTCACACAGTCCCTCATAGAGCTGATTTCCTATGCGCGATTTCCAGCGACACTGATGCTGGCGCAGTTCGAGGGAGGATTCGGCGGCCCCCGGCTGATCTTGGCGCATCTGACCCAGCTTCATAAGGCTTTCGATTCAGTCAACTATGTTGACGTGCCGAACCGATCCTTGGCGATTGCGCTGCAGCAATCAGCAACGGCTGTGAGTGCACTTAAGGAGATCCAGGAACTCTTTCTGAGAAAAGAAGAGATGAAAAAGGGGCGGGGGAGCGAGATCGTTAAAAAGTACCTGCTCATGCTCGATAGAGCCGTCGAAGAAGCAATCAAGGCAACCGGTCAGCGGCCTCGAGACTTCAACTACGACACAATCGTGCTGCCTAATGAATAGCCCATGCAAATGCTGTTCGTTACAACTACGCGGTAATAGTCACAAACCTCTCTCTAGTAATCCACTGCCGAGGGCTATCCGGCAAATCGTGCGGAGTCGGAGGGAGTAGCTGGCGTCTGAACGGGGGAACTCGCCTGGCGATGTAGCAGGGGCCTGGTGCACTGGACTGTAACAGAGCAGTTTCACTGTCACCGCGCCTTGTTACGGTAAAGAACCTCCGTTACATTCGCTGCTATGAACGACCTCGACGCCGCAGCCCGCTATCTTCAGGGTCTACTACCCGACATGGTCGGTGAGCTCGAGCCCTGGCCCAGCTCCAAGACGCGCGGCTTACCCCACTTCCTCGCCACCCTATTCGGCCTGGCCGAGCTTGACCTGCTCGGCCACAGGGTGCTGCTGGCCACCGTCCCGGCGCAGACGGAACCGTTGCCACCTTTGCGGCTGATCGCGCAGGTGCATCGATTGGCGGAAAAGGCCGGCTTGAGGGTCATTCTCGTGCTCTCCGGCGTTTCGCCCTACATTCGCTCCAAGCTCATCGAGTCTCGGGTGGATTTCGTTGTGCCTGGTAGCCAACTGTTCGCTCCGAGCTTCCTGATGAGCTTACGCGAGCGCGATTCGTCTCCAAGGGTGCTCACATCCGCTGGGGAGCGGTTGAGCCATCCGGCACAAGCGGTTCTGATCGCGGCCCTGTTGCGGCCCGACTTGGAGGAGCGCGGCATCCCTGGCAGCGTCCCGTGGGTGCCGCTCGACCTGGCGCGCGAGGCAGGCTACTCACGCATGACTGCCTCGCGGGTCGCCCGTGAACTGGTGGCGGCTAACCTCGTCAGCGCCCAGCGCGAGGGGCGGGAGACGAAGCTACGGTTCTTGAAAGCGCGCCGCTCCTTGTGGGCGGTCGCGCTGCCGCGGCTGCGCTCGCCGGTGCTGCGCACCACTTGCATCGGCAAAAGTGGCTTGGACATGCTGCTGGCCGATCATTGTCGTGCTGCGGGAGAAACCGGCCTGTCCGTTCTCACCGAACTGGCGGCGCCATCGCGTCCGATCGCTGCGATCGGACGAGACTGCTTCCGTCGGCATCCGGAGCCGGAATGGTTTCCCGTGGCCGGCGAGGGCTATGCAGACGTGCAGCATTGGGCGTACTCCACCCGCCTGGGTGGCGCGGGCACCGTCGTGGACCCGTTGTCGCTGTACCTGTCCTTGCAGGGACAGGGCGACCCGAGGCTGAACGGCGCGCTGCGGGACCTGCTCGATGAGGTCTTCGTCTGATCGCAGGCGCGCGGGAGCTCGGCGAGTGGTGCCTGAACTCCGGTACCAGTCCGCGGTCATCGGGGCCGTTGCGCTGGCCGTCGTAACGCAGGAAGCGAAGCGGCAAGTGGGGCCACGAAGGATCTGGAACGTGGTGCTGAGCGTGGAGGCGCTGACGCTTGCGTTCGGCCAGCGGTTCTCGGGGGGATATCGAGGCAGCGGCTACGAGGTGCGCCAGCCCTCGGACCGACACTCAACGTTCTATCGCTTCCGGCGGCCTGCGCCCAGAAACTGCAGGAGTGGCCGACGGGTCGTTTCGACCTGATCGTCTGCAGCGGGATGGACGACTAACCCGGGCCGGATGCCCTGCTCGAACTGCGTGACGGTGCGCATGGGGCGACGAAGGACGGTAGCCTGCTGGTGGCTTGCCAATGGCTGCCCATCCTTCAAGTAGCAATGCCTTGGGCGCATGCGCTGGCTAGGATTGTGCCGCGCTGAATCTGCTTCTGGCCGGCAGACGATCACCCTCGAAGTCGCAGGGCTAGGACAACTGATCTCAATCATGGAGGGATAGATGTGGCCCAACCCTTAACAACTCCGTGAGGGCGGCTTACATCGCATCCACAGTGATGCCATGAAGGATCATTGAAGCATGCTGGGACGCAAGTTTGTCCAGCGCAGGTGCATGCGGACTCGAGGTCCCGAACAGCTCGTGGAACAGCACACCCATTACGATCGGAGCCATGATTGAAAAGGCCATGAGATTTGAGTCGCCGGCGCGGACGGTCCCCTTGGCCTGCGCCCGCTCGACAGCGCTTGCCACCAGCCGGATCATGCGAGATGCAACTTCGTCATGCCAGATCCTCGCAAGCTCAGGAAACATTCGGCTCTCCGATAGCACCATTCGCAATGCTGCAGACAAGCGGGCATCGCCACCTGATGAGACCGCTCGCTGGAGGAGCGTCGGGATTAGCTCCTCAATCGACCCGTCGAAGGTCGCCTGTGCCGTCTCAAGGCCTTCCAGATTTGTGGAGATCAACTGGCGCGCTGCGGCTCGAAACAGCTCTTCCTTGGTTTCAAAGTAGAGGTAGATCGTGCCCTTCGCGACTCGTGCGCGCTTCGCGATATCAGAGAGCTTTGCGGCAGCAAAGCCGTTCTCAAGGAAAACATCTACCGCAGCGTCTACAATCTCGAGCGGCCGCGCCTCCTTGCGACGACTCCACTTAGGTTGCATCTCGCTCACGTGCTCAATCTCTTGCCCATGCGGGAATCCCAATAGCGCTGCAGCTCGTCTAGGGACTGCGTTGGCTGTGCCAATCCCACCCAAGTGTCAGGCCGCAGAACGTAGACAGCGTCCTGCTGACGTCCAGCGCGGCCATGTTCTTCGTGCCAGGTAAACTCGCGAAGAGCCATGCCGCGGCTGTCGCACCAGCCCTTTAGTTCAGTACTGGCTCGTCCATAGACATGGACCTGCCAGCCGATTTGCTCTGAGATCGCGTAGTTGTCCTCACCACGCGTCTTCACCCAGGGCAGGCGATCGCCGCCTTCAATCTTTCCAGCCTTGCCCTGGCTCAAGGGGCTATGCGATCTACAGCATCATCATGATCAACGTTGTCTTCCACGTGATCCCGCTGATTCTCGGGGTCGGCTACGGCGCGGGAACGCTAACTGCGATCATCATCTTCATCCCCCTCTGCGCTTGGATGATCTACACATCCTTTGGCGCGGGTCGTATGAGCTATCGAGCACTAGCCCTTTTGGTTGGTGCGGGAGTGTTGTTCCATGCCCTACTCACTATTCCGATGATTCTCCTGCTGCAAGGTGCAATCTCAGAGACGTCCGTAGTCATGATTCAGGTAGCCAACCCCTTTGTGCTGATGGTCATCTTGTCGGCGGCGGAGCGCTCGCGCTTGAGCATGCCGGCAAGGCAGCGTCGGCCAAGTGCCTCTCGCTAGCTCGAGTCTTCTTCGGCGCCTAGTCAGACCTCCCATCCCGTCTCGCTCACGCAGCCGCTTCGGTGACCCCTGGCGGACAAGGCGGAGCAACTTTAATGGTGCCTGTCCCCGCCTGTGTTGAGGCGGGGTAGCAGCTTGCAATGGCGTTAGGGATTCTCGATGGGAGCCAGATCATTTGCCCCTATTGCTCGATGGAGGAGGGGGCTGGCTCGCTCCTATTGAGCCGACGCCTTGCCCGGGCCTTTGTATCTGCTCAGCCAATAGCTGTAAGGCGTGGGTAGCACGCTGGCTGGGAGCTCCTGGCCAAGCGCAATGGCCATTTGGTACGGATAGTGCGGATTGGATAGGTGGGCCCGCCCGATCATCACTAGGTCAACCTGACAGTCCGCTACAACGCGCTCGGCAGTCTGTGGATCATCGATGCACCAACCTGTGGCCACCGGAAGCCCAGTTTCATTAGCAAATCGCTCAGCAAGGGGTGCCAGGAACGCCTGTGTACCCCATGGGACGCGGCCACCAAGAGCACTGAAGCCAATGCTCACGTTGAGCAGATCAAGCCCCAACTCTCGCATTTCTTTGCCAATCTCAATGGAGTCGACCAGTGCTTGGCCATCGCGCGAGTTGTACTCCACAACTCCAAAGCGCGCGGTCAGCGGCAGATGCTCGGGCCAAACCTTACGGACGGCCGCCAATGTCTCCAGCAGGAAGCGTGCTCTGTTCTCCGCACTGCCACCGTAGCGATCCTCCCGCTTGTTGCTGTCGGGGCTGAAGAAGCTCTGCGCCAGATAGCCATGAGCGAAGTGAAGCTCCAGCCATTCAAATCCTGCAGCAAGCGCACGCTTGGCTGCAGCGACGAAATCCGCTTGAACGCGATGAATGTCCTCAACCGTCATCTCGTTGGGAACTCTATCGAGCGAGCCGCCAAAGGCGATCGGCGAGGGACCAAGGATCGCCCATCCTGCGGGATCATCGGCTGCGATGTGGTCATCGCCTTGCCATGGCCGATTTGCACTAGCCTTGCGCCCTGCGTGGCCGATCTGGATGCCAGCTACGGCACCGCCTTGCTTGATGGCAGAAGCGATGGCTGCCATTCCTGGAATTTGCTCATCACCCCACAGGCCAGCACATCCCGGGGTGATGCGTCCTTCCGGAGACACGGCGGTAGCCTCGACAATCACGAGCCCAGCGCCTCCGCGCGCAAGCGCGGCATAGTGGCTGAGATGCCAATCGTTGATACGGCCGTCCTCCGCACTGTACTGGCACATGGGCGGCACCGCGATACGATTCTTAAGAGTGACACCTTTGAGCTCGAATGGGCTAAACAGGGCAGACATAAACGGGGCTTTGGGGAGAGCAAGAGGAGCAAGCACGGGGATTTACTCCGGCTTAGGACGTTGACTTGGCGGCTCGAGCTGCTTCCACCAGGCCGTCCAGCCAATCCTGGTGACCATTGATCATTGGATTCGGCTTGGCCAGACGCAGGGCTTCTGCAGGCTGTCCCTTCTGCGTCTCCTGCGTGAGGATCCGCACTCGGCCACCATCAAGGTCTTCGACAATCCACGCATGATGAACGTCAAGTCGATCGGCAGACCCGGGCTCACCGGCCCAGCCATGCCAAGCGATCCGGCCCGGACCCTCGGAGGTAGGAGCCTCATGCTCGACGCATTGAGCCTCCACGGGGAAGCCAAAGGTTTCAAAGTAGAATCGATCCCCGTTTCGCAACAGAGGGCCGGCGCCATCGTGGAAGCGCACATTGGCTGAATTTCCGTAGTAGGTCGGCCACAGACGTGGCTCTTCAAGCAACGGCCAAACATCAGCTGCGGCAAGGCCGAGGACGATCAGCTCATTCGAGACAAAGTTTTCGGTGTAACCAGGAAGGTAGCCTTCCGGCCAACGAATGCCGTTCATTTTCATCATATGCTCCTTAGGGCTAGCGGCGCGGCTCGCCGATGAATCGTTAAAATTACGTTCGCCAGCTTCTAACTTGCAGACCTCTGACTTCTACAGCCGAGACACTTGCTCCGTACCGTCGTGTCTCAGTTTGGCGAGGACTGCCTGGCAGTCGAAAGCTGGCTGAGGGTGTGCGTGGAGCTAGACGTACGCGCCAGCTGAATACGTAAGCTCGTAGCTGTGGCTGTAGATCTCCAGGATGTTGCCCAGCGGATCCTCCATGTAAACCATCCGATAGGGCTTCTCCCCTGGGAAGTACTCTCGAACCGGCATTCGCTGCTTTCCACCAGCTGCCACAATCCGAGCGGCCAGGCCTTCAACGTCCGGATCCTGAATACAGAAGTGGAAGACGCCCGACTTCCAGTACTCGAAGTTGTTCGCGGGACGCTCGGCGTTATTGAACTGGAAGATTTCGACTCCAACCCGGTCACCAGTGGATAGATGTGCAATGCGGAAGCTGCCCCATCCAGGCCCAAACACATCCGTGCACATCACGCCAATTGCGCTTTCGTCTTCAGCAATCCTGGTCGGCGGCATGACGAGGTACCAGCCCAAGACTTCTGTATAGAAGGAAACCGCGGCATCGAGATCGGTAACAGACAGGCCGATGTGGGAGAAGGCGCGAGGGTAGGGAGGGGGTAGGGCAGGCACGGCACACCACTGAAGAGAGGGGTAGCCGCAAGATTAGACCCTGCAACTCAACCATGATCTGATCCATTTTTATCAGATTGATAAAATATTCTTATGCTGAATGAGCATTGGCTCCGATCCTTTCGGGCTATCGCAGAGGTCGGGAGCTTTACCAGGGCCGCAGGCCAGCTGCAGCTCACCCAGGCTGCGGTCAGTCAGCATGTACGTCATCTTGAGCAACAGCTGGGTGCCCTGTTTCTGCGCAGACCACGATTTATTGAGCTGACGCCGGCGGGAATGGCTCTATTGCAGTACTGCCAAGAGATGGATTCGGCCGATCGCCGGCTTCAAGCCAAGCTCGCGAGCGCGGACAGCGATCAGGGGGAGTTTGCGCTGATAACCCCCGGGAGTGTTGGCCTTGCTCTTTACCCGGTGTTGCTGGACTTCCAGCGCACCCATCCCGGCTTGATCATTCGTCATCGCTTCTCGCCGGACCCAGAAATCCTATCGGCGGTACTGGAGAAGAAGTACGAGGTGGGTCTACTTGCACTTCGGCCGGATGACCCTCGGCTGCGGGCTGAGCCCTTCACCGAGGAGGCGCTTGAGCTGGTAGTTCCGAGAGGTGCCTGCGCGGACAGCTGGGCGGATCTTCAAAAGTTGGGTTTCGTTGATCATCCAGATGGCCAGGCTATGGCCACCCGCCTTCTCGCCCGCAAGTTCCCAGGAAATCCAGGCGTACGCGCGCTTCCTATACACGGCTTCACCAATCAGGTTGCGCTCATCCTTGAGCCGGTATCGCTCGGGCTGGGATTCACTGTCATTCCGCGACACGCCCGTGAATCCTTCGCTCGGCAAGACGCAATTGAGGTGGTTGACTGTGGATCTCCGGTGGTTGACACCCTCTGGATGATCCATCGATCCGAATGGCCACTGTCTGGGCCAGCTAAATGGTTGACCCAACAGCTTCGAGGCCTGCCTCGATTCAGCGGGAGGAGGGCTCCACCTCTCGCTGGAGCGGACTGAGGCCCCTTCTATACTGGTCTGGGGTCCGGCCAGAGTGTCGCTTGAACATCTCACTGAAAGACGTTGAGTTTGCATAGCCCAGATCGTCTGCAATCTGCGTAATTGATCGGTCTGAACCCAAGGCATCAATTGCCCTCAGAAAACGAAGCCGACTGCGCCACTCTCCGAACCCCATCCCTAGCTCGCGCTTTGCCAAGCGCTCAAGTGATCGAACACTAATGTGGTGGCGCTCTGCGACCTCAAGTGCCGACGGAGAGTCCTGAAGGGAGGTCTCGGCATAGCTCAGAATCCGCTTTAGCACGTCACCGCTGGCCAGCGGCAGGAAGCTCGACATCACCGGCGCGGCCAGAATCAGGTCAAGGGCGACCGCGGAGAGTCGCCGGTCTTCTGGCTTAACGGCCTCGCCGATGTCACGACGGGCCAGTTCGTCCAAGATCTCCCTAAGCAACGAGCTAACCGCTAACGCAGTCGGAATGCTGGGCATCTGCGCCGACGCGCCGACCGAAAGGTATGCGGATCGATAAGCAACCGCACCACGGTTTCGGGATGAGTGGTGAACACCAGGCGGAATCCATATCGCATAGTGGGTAGGGGACACCATCCAGTCCTCGCCTACCTGTAACTCCATGACACCCTGCGCAACATAGTTGAACTGCCCCCACGGATGCACACGAGCATCCCAGTCGGAGGGAGGCAAAGTCCCTTGCCGAACGTAGATGTCTCCAGGGATGGAGCTGAACGAGGGGACGGGGTCCATTGCCATGTCGCATTCAAGATGAAGATTGGCGCAAATTATGGATGTAACGAAATTCCGCCAAGTCTACGCTACTGGCTGTTGATATCCAGTATCTGAGGATGCCATGTACTACCTGCTCCCCCTCCTGGCCTGCCTTCTCTGGGGCGCCAACACCATCGTTACAAAGCTCGCTGCAGGGACCGTCGGCCCGGTCGATATTAGCTTCTGGCGATGGCTTGCTGCGGCCATCATCTTGCTCCCATTCGCCCTGCCGCGCCTGAAGTCGAACCTAGCGGTCCTGAAAGCCAATTGGGCACGCTTCCTCGTGCTCGGTGCTTTGGGCGGTGTCATGTTCCAATGCCTGGCGTACTACGCCGCACATTTCACTTCTGCGACCAACATGGGCGTTATCCAGGCACTCATCCCGTTGATCGCTCTTGCCTTGTCGCGCATCTTCATGGGTCACGCAGTCCGCGGTGGCGCAGTGATTGGTTCGATCATCTCCTTGGTTGGGGTGATAGCGGTAGTGTCCCATGGTGACTTTGAAGCCTTGGTTTCCCATGGAATCAACAAAGGTGACGCCCTGATGCTGCTGGGCGCTTTGGCTTTTGCCACCTACAATTTGCTGATGCACAAGTGGCGCATTCCCGTAACGCTGATCGAATCCCTGTTTCTTCAAGCCATGTCTGCAACGATCCTGCTGCTACCTCTTTTCCTTGTCGCAGGCACTGGCGTCCAGGGTGGCGCAGCCATCGGCTGCATTGCATTCGCAGCAATCGGCGCTTCGATCATGGCACCGTTGGCATGGATGACCGGCCTGCATCGGCTGGGCTCTGCTCGCGTGGCCGGGTTCTTCAATCTCGTCCCGATCGTCACTGCATTGCTTGCGGTGGTGGTCCTCAAAGAGTCTCTGAGCACCTGGGTCGTGGGTGGCGGTTTGATGGCAGTATTTGGTGTGGTACTGGCGGAGTACGCAGCTCGCAAGAAGCCTGACGAGGTCATGGTCGTGGATGACACCTCGACCAAGCGCTGAAAGACAATTGCATAGCTGCAGTTCAAATGAAAACGGGCCGCTTGAGGCCCGTTCTCCTTGTTCGGGGAACGCTTCTTCGGCTAGCCAGGTTCAAAGGGCCCTCTCCTCAAGGTGAAGTTGCATCTAGACAGCGCTCTTCAGCTGAGTTGGGCACATGCCGGTTAGTCGGCGAAACATTGCAATAAAAGGGGAGGGGCCGCTATAGCCCAGCCGCTTGGCAACATCACCAACTTTGCAGTCGCTCTGGAGGAGAGGGAGGGACGCAGCAAGCTTCAGCCTCTGGCGCCACTCACAACATCCCAGGCCAGTAGCGGCAACCCAGCGTCTTGCAGGAGTCCGAGAGGATACGCCAGCAACTTCTGCCCATTGAACTAGTGACTGGCCACTTCCTGGATCGGCTTGTAGCGCATCGATGATGGGGGCTAACAAGCGCGAAAACGCCAAGAATGCGCGGCCAAAGCTTCTGTTCCGGTAACTCAGCGAATGACCGGGGATCACCCCAAAGCGGAAAGGCTAACAGTAGGAACCGGGGATGCTTCGCGGCCCAGCTGCGCATCTTGCGCTGCCGCCGCCAAGCGATAGCCTTTGCGTCTCGAAGCTTGTGTAGGGCGCAATCCTCCACGTCAGACAGTCGCGCCGAAAGGGTATAGGCCCCGCGACAAGCCCATCGGAGGCATTTAGGGGTTCGCTTTAGCGACCTGTGGAGCTGCTGTGGAGTGGGCCGGAGAAATGTCTTCACATCAACAACTGTAAAGACGTCGCTTCACCCGGATCTACACGAGGGTTCAGACCCCACGGTTCCACAAAACAGCCTAAAGTTTCGACCCGGCACGCCGAGGCCGATCTACGTCACGGATTTCCGGCAGGGCGTGCCCCTTCCATCCGGTTGGCCGTCTGTCACTGGCGTGTGCGCCTGGTCCCGACCGGCCGGCAAGAAGCGCGAACCTACCGCTACACCCTAAGGGGCTTTAGTCTTTGATTCGCTTCTCAAAGTTTGTGATCAACTTGCCCAGCGAAAGGCCTGTCAGGCGGGCGATATCTCTCAGCTCCACCACATCAACCCTTCTCTTGCCTGTTTCGACGTCGCTGATGAATGACTGGCTGCGGCCCAGCATGCTGGACACCTGGGCCTGGGTCAGACCGGCAGCTAGCCGCGCCTCGCGAACAGCCTCAATGAGGGCAGCGTACTCTTTTCGATGGATGGACTTCGACACGACCGCGCCTTGGCTGAGCGGCCTAGAAAGCTATATCCAGTTCTCCGATATCTAAAAACCAGATATTCTGTCTTCTTCATTGACAGGGGGACGCATGAGCGAACAGCCATACCGCTTCATCACCGCGGCCAGAAGCAGAGCAACACTGATCCTGGCAGCATCAGCACTGCTAGCTGCCTGCAGCGGTCCGACAGACAAGAAGATGGTTACGAATGGAACCCAGCAGCAATACCGGCAGTCAATTGACGCTATCGACGCGGAACTCAATGCCCACGAAAGAGCGGCCTTCAACTGGGCAGTCGCTGGGATGAACCTTGAAGAGGGTCGGCAGGGAATCATTACGTACAGGGCCAAAAGCTGCCTAAGCGACTGAATTTCAAAGTTGATTGCTCGTCTCTCGATCAGGTTCTCCCCATCTATGGGGTCTGTTCAAGCACCTTGGCTGTGTAGCTCAGCGGCGCCACTTCCCTTTCAAGATCCAGGTGGTAGTCGCCGAAGCGATTGATGTGGCTGGTCCGATAAGGCGACAGGCCGGCCAGGATCTCGGGCGTCAGTTCAATCCCCTCCTTCCTCATCTCGGCCAAGGTCCGGCTCATGCCTTCCACGTTGTGGAGGATGATCATGTTGGCCACCAGCTGGCTGTACTTGATGATCTTGCGCTGCTCGTGTTGGACGTTCTCAGCAATGATCCCCTGGCTGCCAAAGAACACCCATTTCACGAAGCCGTTGTATTCCTCGCTCTTGTTGGTGGCAGCATGGATCGTTTTGCGGATCTCATTGTCATCAATGTAGCGCAGCAAGAACAGCGTTCGAACGGCCTTGCCAAGTTCCCGGAAGGCGAAGTACAGCTTGTTCTTCCGGCTGTAGGTGCCCAGCCGGCGCAGGATCGAGGACGCGGTGATCTTGCCCAATCGGATTGAGATCACCACCCGCAGCATGTCGTGGAGATGGGTGGCGATCAGTTGCCAGTCGATGCTGTCCCCGAACAGTGCCTGGATGTTCTTATAAGCCCTACCCGGTTCGGGCCGAAAGAATGTCAGGTCCTTGATGTTCCGGATCCGGGGCATCAGCTGGATGCCCAGCATGTGGGCCAGGCCGAAGACCGGATAGCTTTGGGCCTGCGTGTCGCCATGGACGATCTCAGGCTGGATGTCGGAAGTGTTGGCCAACAGACCGTCGAGGATGTAGATGCCCTCGTGCACGCCACAGGGAATGAAGTGGCTGAACGGCGCTACGTATTTGTCGGACACGTGGCAGTAGCCGATGCCACCGTAGCCGCCGTAGCGGATGTGATACTCCGACAGCAGGTTGTCCTCGTAGACGCTCCACTTCGTGCCATCAGCTGATGCGCTCTTGCCGCTGCCCCAATAGCCAGGCAGGTCGAATCTGTTGTAGGTATTGATGACCTCCACGATGGCCTTCTCAAGCACATCCTCGGTCACGTATTTCAGGTTGAGCCAAGCGACTTGGCGCCGGCTGAAGCCCTTGATCGACCGCGCCGTCTGCGTCGGCCCCAGGTTGCAGCCATAGCAGAATAGCGTGGTGATCACACGTCGGGGCAGATCTTCGACCTGGCTCTCGGTGCCGGCGATCGGGCGGAAGAAACGGTGCAGATCCAGCCATTGGCTGGCATCGATCAGGACATCGACGATGCTGGATTCTGGAAGCCGTTCGGCGATGAGGCGATCCACCGTGGTAATCGCGCTGGAGACTTCGGCGCGTTGCCCCTTCCGCAGCACCAGGCGCCCATCCAGGATGTCCGCATGTACGTTCTCCGGGAAACGCGCGTCGACCTCATCGGCCAGGGAGGTCAGTTGTGCACGTAATCCCGCCACGAAAGACTCGGCGTCGGTGGGCAGGCCTGACACCTGGCCGTAGGCTTCCAGTTCCTGGGCCAAGGTGGCTTCATCGACCAGCTGCTCACGGTAGTCATCAAACCGTTCGCTGCTGGGAATGAAGAGATCTCCGGACTTCAGTTCGTCCTTGACCTGCACCAGCACGGCCAGCTCGAAGTACTTACGGTGCATCCAGCCGGCGCCGGCTGCACTGGCCCGCTTGCCGAACACGTGCTGACACCAGAGCTTGGACATCCAGTCAAAGTCCTTTTCCGGGTCCAAACCGAGGGAGGCGACCTCGATCAGCTCACGGCGCTGGTTGCGCAGCGAGAGCACCGCTGCGATCAGCGGCTCCATGCCGGCGTCGTGGCTGGTCGCCCGAAGTTTCATCAGCTCCAGCCCATTGAACAGCAGCGGCCTGACCGCGCCATAGGGCTGCAGCATGAAAGGCAGGTAGTTCTTCCCGGCGTAGGCCATATGTTCTTCGCATTCGGCCAGCAAGGTCGACACTTCCGCTTCCAGGCTGTTGTCGATGGCATCCACGCGCTGACTATCGCTGCCGTCTAGCTGATAGGCCTGCAGGATTTCCTTGAGCTGGCCGATGAGGAAGTCGGCCCGTTTGGCATGTTCGAGCTGGTAGGCCAGCAATTTCTGCTGGGCCGTGTTCTCCAGCCCGCGCACCTGCTTGATGAACAACTCGGCTGCATCATCCAGTGTCTTGGCATGCTGGGCGCGAATGAAGATGGTGGCCAGCGCATAGCGCTTGTCCGGAGCCAGTTCGGCCAGCTCGCTGGCGTCATAGGCCCGAGCCATTGCACGGAACTGCTTGAGCTTGGGCACCGGCACATCGATGGGAGGCAGCTGGTCGGCCAACTGCTGCAGCATGCGGATGTGCTGCAGGTAGAACCGAACTTCCTTGTTGGTGGGCCGGCCGGGCTCGCGCTTGAGTGATTGCCAGCCGGTGAACCTGGACCCTTCCGGTGCGCGCAGCAGTTCGTCGATGAGCGTGCGCGTGGCAGGCGTCAGCGCGTGGCTGATGCTGCGGTAGTAGCCCAGATTGACCCCCTCACGGGCGCCGATGGCGGCCAGCTCCAGAGTGCGGAAACCGGGTAGTTCGTAGCGATGGTGCACCAGCTCTTCGAGCAGGACGTTCACGATGTCCGGGATGGTGTGCTTGGTCTGGGCTGCTCCGGTGGCCACTGTGTCCAGCCAAGCCAAGCCCGATTTATCCAGGGGACGTACCCCGATGAATTGCCGAAGCTGCGGCATATGCCGGCGCTGGCTGCCGGAAGCGTCGTAGCGTTCGAGCTGGTCGGTGTCCAATACGCGCCCGAGTCGGGCGGCCTTGGCGATGTGCTTCCGGATCCGCTCGGGTACGTCGGCCAACAGCGTGAAGTAGCCCAAGCGTTGGAAGAGCTTGAGATGAATCAGTACCGCCAGCTGCGGACCCGGCTGGGTGGTCAGCTGCTTGGCGAATGCAATCTCAGCGGCGGTCGGGGTATAGATCTCCTCCAGTTCCTTGGCGGTGGGATCAGGCTTCAGTCGCGGGTAGGCGGTCTCGTGAAGGGTAGCCATTGGATCCGGAGGGTGTGAGGGGGATCAGTCCCAGTGCCGGCCGTCGTCTGTACTGAGCGACGCTTCCAGGAAGCACTGGTGCGTATCGGCCATGCGGTGCATGTCATCGAGCAACGTGGCCAGGATTTCATCCAGATCCCTTTCGGGATCGGTGGGAGCAGTCAACTGGTACTCGCTGCTGGCGGTGTTCAGGCGCACAGCCTGGAACGGGGCCAAGCAGATCTCTTCAATTCGGCCTCGGGCCTTGGCCGCGCCGCGGCCCGTGCGGGCAAACGGGGTCAGCACCATGCGCAGGCGCAGCTGCAGGGCCGATTTGCCCTCCGGCGCCGGCAGTGCCATCGCCGGTACCGGCACGGTTGGACTGGGCAGGCTTGCTTCAATGCGGTCCCGGGCAAACGGGTCACGCCCGTCCAGGTAACGCATGGCCGACTGCACATCGCGCCAGCCCACGTACTCCATCAAGGCCTTCATGTCCCAGCCTTGGTCGTTGGCCCAGCTGGCAAAGCCGCGGCGCAACGAATGGCTGCTGTGGAGCCCCGCATCGGCAAAGCCTGCACTGGTCAGCAACTCGCGCAGCAGGCGCACCAAGCTGTTGGGATGCAGGCCTTCGGCGCTCACCTGGCCCCATTGGTTGACTGCCCGAAACACCGGCCCTTCTTGCAGGTCGGCCGCCTGCAGCCACGCCTGGGTCGCCTCCACCGGACATAACCGCGACAGCGCCGGCACCTTGTAGGTGACGCCGGCTGCTTGGCGATCACCCTTGCTGCGTGGCAAGAAGCAGGTCATCCCCTGTCCCGGCACCAGCGTGAGATGGGCCACGTCCAGACGCAGCAGTTCATCGCCACGGAATCCCCGCCAGAACCCGAGCAGCACCAGCGCTCGGTCTCGTTGATGGCGCAGCGCCGCCGGCCCATCGCCCCGGGCATGTGCCGCAGCGATCGCCGCGGCCAGCCAGTCATCGAGCTCGACCAGCCGCCGAATCTGGAGCGGCGCGGCTTGCTTGACCTGGCCCGGGTGCAGGGTCTGGATGCCTTTGAGCACCTTGCGCACCAGCGGCGATCGGGTCGGGTCGACAAAGCCGTGGTCGCGGTGCCAAGAGGCGATGGCCGCCAGACGTTGGCGGAGGGTGCTGGTCGCCAAGGTCTGCGCATAAGCGGCCAGGTACCGGGCCACGCTGTCAGGTGTCGCTGGGAGGTGGCCTTGCCATTCAACCTCGAAGTGCCGCAGCGCCGACGCATAGCTGCGCACCGTGTTCTGGCGCGTGGCCGCATCGAGGTAGCGGTCCAGTTCGGTCACTGGCGCGTGGCCTCCACCGAGGTCGTCTGGCGCAGCGTCGACAGGATGGTGCATTCCGCCCGCTGCCCGCCATGGCAACTGGCAATCACCCGTTCCAGCTCGCTGGCCATGCGCTGCAGGTCGGCCATGCGGGCGCGCACGTCGGCCAGATGGCTGCGGGCCAACCGGTCCACGTCCCCGCACGAAAGCTCCTCATCGCCGGCCAGCTGCAGCAGGCTGCGGACCTCCTCCAGGCTGAAGCCCAGGTCCCGGCCACGCGCAATGAAGCGCAGCCGCTCGATGTCGGCCGGGCCATAGACCCGGTAGCCGTTGCCCGTGCGCCCCGGGCGCGGCAGCAACCCGATCCGCTCGTAATAGCGAATCGTCTCCAAGTGGCATCCGCTGGCGTCGGCAGCCTCACTGATTTTCATTCGTAGTACGCTTGACTCCGTAGTAGCTACGGACTTTACGCTGAACCCGTATCCGCCGCCACTCCGGCCGCGGCGCTGCATGTGACGACCATGCCACTGCCCATCGCCTTGATTCGCTACTGCCTGATTGCCTTGCTGATCGGCTGGGTTCTGCCCGCTTCTGCTCAGGCGGAGCCTGCCGCAGCAGACCTGCGCCAAACCTGGCAGATGCTCGATTACATCGCGGTCGACTACCCCGGCGCGGTCCAGGCCGGTCGCGTAATTGCCCCCAACGAATACGCCGAAATGAGCGAGTTTGCCGGCGCCGTGCGCAGTCAGCTGGCAGCATTGCCCAGTGGCCAGAACCAGCAGGAGCTGACGGCCCAGGCCGACCGCCTGGTCCAGGCGGTGGCAGAGAAGGCCGACCCGGCGCAAGTGGCAACGTTGGCGCGCGGGCTCGGCACGACGCTGTTGGCCCGCTACCCGATCGGCGCTGTTCCGGCGAGCGCGCCGAAGACCTCCCAGGCCGCGTCCATCTACAGCCAGCAGTGCGCGGCCTGTCACGGCCCCACAGGTCACGGTGATGGCCCCGCCGCGCAAGCGTTAAGTCCGCCGCCGATCGCGTTCACCGATGCCACTCGCGCCGCGCAGCGAACGCCGCTGTCGTTGTACGAGGTCATTTCCCAGGGTGTGCCGGGTACCGGCATGGTCAGCTTCTCTGGGCTGTCAGAAAGTGATCGCTGGGCGTTGGCATTCTATGTGGGCAGCTTGGGGTACTCCTCGCAAGCCAAGGCTCAAGGTGAGGCGTTATGGCGCACCAGTGCCGAGGCCCATACGCACATTCCCTCGCTCGAAGCGCTGACACGCACGCGAGAGGCCGATCTTGCCACCACGATGCCCGCCGATCAGGCAAACGCGATCATCGCCTACCTGCGTTCGCAGCCACAGGTAGTAAACGAAGCGGTACCAGGAGCCGATCGCTTTGCGGTGGCGCGGCAGCGACTGGCCGCCAGCCAGCGCGCTTACGCTGATGAGGACCTGGCTCAAGCCAAAAAGCTTGCGCTCTCGTCCTATCTGGATGGTGTAGAGCCGCTTGAACCCACGCTGGCCACGCGCAATCCGTCATTGCTGCGAGAGATCGAGACGGCCATGGCAGGCTACCGCGCGCAGCTGGATCAGCATGCGCCCGCGGCTGACGTTGCCGGGCAGGCAGCGCAAATTGCCCAGCTGTTTGATCGCGCGGACGTGGCGCTGCAGGACACCCGAATAGGCGCCAGCACCGCGTTTCTAGGCAGCTTTACCATCTTGGTACGCGAAGGACTGGAAGCGCTGCTGATCGTGATTGGTATCGTGGCGTTCTTGCGTAAAGCCGAGCGGTCTGATGTGTTGCCGTATGTGCATGCGGGTTGGATCTGCGCGTTGTTGGCAGGCGCAGCTACCTGGGCGGTGGCCACTTACTTTGTTGATATCAGCGGTGCGAACCGGGAAGTCACTGAGGGCGTCTCGGCCTTGTTCGCTGCCGCTGTCCTGCTCAGCGTAGGCATCTGGATGCACCAAAAGAGCCTTGCAGGGCGGTGGCAGGAGTACCTGCACGCCAAGCTGACGACTGCGCTGACACGGCGCTCGGCTGTTTTCCTGTTCATGCTGGCCTTTGTCGCGGTGTACCGCGAGGTGTTTGAGACGATCTTGTTCTACATCGCGATGTGGAGCGATCAGGCGTCCACCGCCATCCTCGCAGGCCTGGCGGCGGGAATCGCGGTGTTGGCTGCGGTGGCGTACTGGATGCTGCGCATGAGCAGGCGGCTGCCGATTGGCCGGTTCTTTTCGATCAGCTCGATTCTCATCGCGGTGATGGCGGTCATCCTGATCGGTAAAGGCGTGGCCGCGTTGCAGGAAGCGGGCTGGATCTCTCAAACACCGCTCGCGTTGCCGCGCATCGAGTGGATCGGCCTGTATCCCACCTGGCAGTCGCTGCTGGCGCAGGTATTGGTAGGCACCGCCGCCATCGTGGGGTTCCTCGCCAATGCCCGTTCCGGTGTGCGTAGACAGCCAGGCGCAAACAAGCAATGAAACAACACAGCAGAGGACCAAGACATGAGTGATTGCGGGTGCCACCACGAAGCCAAGAACAAGGAGGAGCGACGCATCCTCTGGATCGCCTTGGTCCTGAATGCAGCGATGGCCGTGATCGGCGGCATTGCCGGCTGGATTGCCCATTCCACCGGGCTGCTGGCTGACGCGCTGGACATGCTGTCTGACGCCACCGCCTATGCCATTGGCCTGGTCGCTATCGGGCGCACGGCGCGCTTCAAGGCCAACGCCGCGTGGGTCAGTGGCAGCGTGCTGCTGGTGCTGGGCGTAGGCGTGCTGGTCGAAGTCGGCCGCCGGGTGATGTACGGCGCCGAGCCGGTCAGCGGTTGGATGATCGGTACCGCTCTGGTCTCGCTGGCCGTGAACCTGAAGGTGCTCCGTATGCTCGCCCCCTTGAAGTCTGGCGAAGTGCATCTGCGAGCGACCTGGCTGTTTACCCGCGCCGATGTGGTGGCCAACGTTGGGGTGATTCTGGCCGGCCTGTTGGTGTGGTGGCTGGCCAGCCCCTACCCGGATTTCGTGATCGGCGCCCTGATCGGCCTGTATGTGATCAAGGAGGCTTTCGAGATCTTGGGTGATGCTCGCCGGGCGCGTGCCGACGCGCGCAAAACGCCTGCATGACAGCGCTTGGCCGGCTGAGCTGTGGCCTGCGCTGGCTGCTGCTGGCGCACTTGGCCGTGGGCCTTGTGACGCAGCCGGTGCTGGCAGTGGTTGGCGAGCTCCATGCTCAAACCCATCTGGCCGCGGCCGACCATGACCCGGCAGTGGCATCACCAGCTTCCGAGCGTGGCGTAGACGCCGCGCTGCACCGGCTACAGCAGCTGGTGCTGTGCTGTAGCCAGGCCGCGCCGGCTCCAGAAATAGTGTTGGCCATTGCTCATATCGGCCGGCATTGGCCGTCGGCGACAGCCCATGCGGACAGATATCGGCATGAGCACCTGCTCGCGCCGTTCCGGCCGCCGATCGCAGGGTGATGCGCGCCGGCGTGCGCCGGATCCCTGTTGGCTATCGAAAATTCTGGAGTACTTCATGCATGTGCGATTGGCGGCCCTGGCCGCGTGGCTACTGTTGAGCGCGGCGGCAACGCCGGCGACAGCAGAAGAGCTGATGACCTTGGACGACGCGTTTGCACGCGTGGCCCAAACCCACCCCGAGCTGCGCCTGGTCGATGCGCGAGCCACGGTGCTCGCTGCCGAGCGCGACCAGGCCGTGCAGCGGCCACCGTGGACGTTGGGGGCGGAGGTTGAAAATGCGCTGGGCACGGGCGCGGCCCGTGGCCTGGACAGCGCGGAGTTGACCTTGAGCCTGAGCTCGGTCCTGGAGCGCGGCGGCAAGCTCGACGCCCGCCGCACCTTGGCCCAAAGCCGGATTGATGCACTGGCCGTGCAGCGCGAGACCAGGCGGCTGGACCTGCTCGCCGAGACGGCGCAGCGCTATTTGGCCGTTGTCGGTGCCGACCGGCAACGCAGCCTGACGAACATGGATGTCGGCCAGCGCCAGCGGACCGTCGCCGCTGCCCGGCAGCGCCTGCAGGCTGGCGCGTCTCCCGAATCGGTGATGCTCACCGCACAAGCAGCACTGGCGAGAGCAGAGTTGACCCGTGATCGGGCCGAGCAGCAGCGCATTGCCGCCCGGCAGCACCTTGCTGCCCTCTGGGGCGAACGTGCTCCGAGCTTCGAGGTGGCCGCGGCGGATCCCATGACCCTGCCGGCGATCGCGTCCATGCAGTCGCTGGCCGAGGAATTGGAGCGCACTCCCGAGTTGGCGCAGTTTGCCGATGCCCGCCGGATCGCGCAGGCACGACTGCAGCTGGCGCGTTCGGCGGCCTCGCCGGACTTGTCGTGGCAGCTGGGCGTGCGCCGCCTGCAGGAGACTGACGACACCGCGCTGGTGGCCAGCCTGTCCATGCCACTGGGCAGCCGCAGCCGCGCGCAGCCGGAGATCCGCGCCGGCGAAGCCGAGCTGGAGGTTCTGACGATCGAGCGCGAGGCCAAGGGCCTGTCGCTGTATTCCACGCTGGTCGAAGCCCATGGTCGCTACACCGTGGCGCAGGCCGAGGTGGCACGGCTGCAAGGCGAGGTGCTGCCGAAGTTGGCCCGGGCTGAGAAGGCCGCCGAGCGCGCCTATCGCGCCGGCGCGATCAGCTACCTGGAATGGGCACAGCTGCAGTCCGAACGCACGGCCATGGCCCAGCAGCAGCTGGACGTGGCGCTCGATGCGCAGCGCGCCCTGATCGAAATTCAACGCCTGACCGGCCAAGCGCTTGTCGCGCCGCCGGCGGCTGCTTCCACCGGAGAGACCCCATGAATCGCTTTTCTTGGACCGCACTGGGCATGGCCCTGATGATGCTGGCCGCCTGCAACGCGTCGGCCCCCAACGAAGCGTCCGAAGGCGGCGCCGCCGCTGAGGGCGAAGAGCACGGCGAGCACGAGGAAGCGCCGCTGGAAACCAAGATTGCCGCCAAAGCTGCGCAGGCAGCGGGTATCCAGGTCGCACCGGCAGGCCCCGGTGAGATTGCTGACGAGCATGAGGTGCAAGGGCTGTTGACCCCGATTGACGGTCGCATCGCGCAGGTCACGGCACGCTTCCCCGGACCGGTCCGCTCCGTGCGTGCGGGCGTGGGTGATCAGGTACGGGCCGGCCAGGCACTGGCCACGGTAGAGAGCAACCTGAGCCTGACCACCTATACCGTCACCGCGCCGATCAGTGGCGTGGTCATGGCGCGCACGGCCGCCGTAGGCATGGCCGCCGCTGAGGGCGCGCCGCTGTTTGAGGTCGCCGACCTGTCCACGCTGTGGGTGGACCTTCACATCTTCGGCGCCGACGCCCAGCACATCGGTGCTGGCGTGCCGGTGACGGTTACCCGCTTGAGCGATGGCGTCACCGCACAGACCACCTTGGAGCGCGTCCTGCCCGGCACCGCCACCGCCAGCCAAAGCACCATTGCGCGCGGCACGGTGGCCAACACCGATGGCCTGTGGCGGCCGGGGTCGGCGGTCAAGGCGCGGGTCACCGTGGATCGCCAATCGGCAGCGTTGGTGGTGCCGATCACGGCGCTGCAGACCGCAGAAGACCAGGACGTGGTCTACGTGCAGCAGGGCGAAACCTACCACACCCGGCCGGTGAAGCTGGGGCGCCGCGACGCCGAACGCGCCGAAGTGCTGGAAGGCCTCAAGGCCGGTGAACAGGTGGTGGTGGCCCAAAGCTTCCTGATCAAGGCCGACATCGAAAAGTCCACCGTGGAAGAAGAATGAGGCCCGCCATGCTCGAACGCCTCATTGGGCTGTCCATCCGCCATCGCTGGCTGACGCTAGTGCTCACCGCTGCGCTGGTTGCGCTGGGCGTGTGGAGCTACCGTCACCTTTCCATTGACGCCACGCCCGACATCACCAACGTCCAGGTCCAGATCAACACCCAGGCCCCGGGTTACTCGCCGCTGGAGGCCGAACAACGGGTCACCTTTGCCATCGAAACGGCCATGGCCGGTCTGCCCAAGCTGGACTACAGCCGCTCGCTGTCGCGCTACGGGCTTTCGCAGGTCACCGTCGTCTTCAAGGACGGCACCGACCTGTACTTTGCCCGCCAGCAGGTCGCCGAGCGCCTGCAGCAGATCGCCTCCCAGCTTCCCGAAGGGTTGGACCCGGAAATGGGGCCGATCTCCACCGGGTTGGGCGAGATCTTCATGTACACCGTGGAGGCCGAGCCCAACGCTCGCAAGCCCGACGGCACCCCGTACACGGCCACGGACCTGCGCACCCTGCAGGACTGGGTGATCCGGCCGCAGCTGCGCACCACGCCCGGCGTCACCGAGGTCAACACCATCGGCGGCTTCGAGCGGCAGATCCACATCACTCCCGATCCAGCTCAGTTGGTGGCGCTGGGCTTCACGTTGAACGACGTGGTCGCCGCGGTCATGCGCAACAACCAGAACATCGGCGCCGGCTACATCGAGCGCAACGGACAGCAGTTCCTGGTGCGCGTGCCGGGCCAGCTAGCCAATCTGGAGGCAATCGGCAACATCGTGCTGGACCGGCGCGATGGCGTGCCCATTCGGGTGCGCGACGTCGCTAGCGTGGGCGAAGGCAAGGAGCTGCGCACGGGCGCGGCCACCCAGAATGGCCACGAGGTCGTGGTCGGTACCGCCTTCATGTTGTTCGGCGCCAACAGCCGGGAAGTCTCCCAGGCGGCCGCGGCCAAGCTGGATGCCGCCAACGCCAGCCTGCCTGCCGGCGTCCATGCCAAGGCCGTCTATGACCGCACCGCGCTGGTGGATCGCACCATCGGCACGGTGTCCAAGAACCTGATCGAGGGCGCGCTGCTGGTGGTGGTGGTGCTGTTCCTGCTGCTGGGCAATGTGCGCGCCTCGTTGATCACCGCGGCGGTGATCCCGTTGGCGATGCTGTTCACCATCATCGGCATGGTGCGTGGCGGCGTGTCGGGCAACCTGATGAGCCTGGGCGCGCTGGACTTCGGCCTGATCGTGGACGGGGCGGTGATCATCATCGAGAACTGTCTGCGCCGGTTCGGCGAGGCGCAGCACGCGCTAGGCCGCCAGCTCAACGATGAAGAGCGCTATGACCTGACCGCCTCGGCCACCGCCGAGGTGATCCGTCCCAGCCTGTTTGGCCTGGGCATCATCGCCGCGGTCTACCTGCCGATCTTCTCGCTGTCCGGGGTAGAAGGAAAAATGTTCCACCCGATGGCGATCACGGTGGTGCTGGCCCTGACCGGCGCCATGGTGTTGTCGCTGACCTTCGTGCCGGCGGCGATCGCCAGCTTCCTGCGCGGCCGTGTGGCTGAGCACGACAACCGCCTGATGCGCTGGTCGCGTGCCCGTTATACGCCGCTGCTGGATTGGGCCCTGCGTCGGCGCGTGGTGGTGCTGGCCGGCGCGGCCGTGCTGGTGGTGGGCTGTGGCGTGCTGGCCACCCGCTTGGGTTCGGAGTTCGTGCCGAGCCTGGATGAGGGCGACATCACCTTGCAGCCCATGCGTATTCCCGGCACCAGCTTGGAGCAGTCGGTGGCCATGCAGGAAACGCTGGAGAAGCGCCTGGCCCAGTTCCCGGAGGTGGCCAACATCTTCTCAAAGATCGGCACCGCCGAGGTGGCCACCGATCCTATGCCGCCGTCGATGGCCGACACCTTCCTGATGCTCAAGCCCCGCGACCAGTGGCCCGACCCGCGCAAGCCCAAGGCCGAGCTGGTGGAAGAGCTGGAGGCGGCGGCCAAGGAAATCCCGGGCAGCAACTACGAGTTCACCCAGCCCATCCAGATGCGCACCAACGAGTTGATCTCCGGCGTCCGTTCGGACGTGGCGGTCAAGGTCTACGGCGACAACCTTGACCAGTTGACGCGCCTGGCCAGCCGGGTCGAGCGGGTCATGCGTAGCGTCCCCGGCGCCGAAGACGTCAAGGCCGAGCAGGTCTCCGGCCTGCCGCTGCTGACCATCACGCCAGATCCGGCGGCATTGGCACGGTATGGCCTGAACCCGGGCGATGTGCAGGAAACGGTGGCCACCGCCATTGGGGGCAGTGTTGCCGGCCAGTTGATCGAGGGCGACCGCCGCTTCGACCTGGTCGTGCGCCTGCCCGAAGCGCAGCGCCAAGACCCCGCTGTGCTGGCAGATCTGCCCATTCCGCTGCCGGCAAGCACCAGTGTCGATGAGTCCAGCCGTCTGGCCGCCGGCGCCAATGGGGGGCCTCGCACGGTGCCGCTGCGGGAAGTGGCGAAGATCCAGGTAGAGCGCGGGCCCAATCAGATCAACCGCGAGAACGGCAAGCGCCGCGTGGTGATCACCGCCAACGTGCGCGAGCGCGATCTGGGCGGGTTCGTCGGCGAGTTGCGCACACGCATCGGCCAGGATGTCGCGCTTCCAGAGGGCTACTGGATCGATTACGGCGGCACCTTCGAGCAGCTGATCTCGGCCACCCAACGCCTGGGCGTGGTCGTTCCGGTGACACTGGCGTTGATCTTCGCTCTGCTATTCATGGCCTTCGGCTCGGCCAAGGATGCGGCCATTGTGTTCAGTGGCGTGCCGCTGGCGCTGACCGGCGGTGTGCTGGCACTGGCTCTGCGCGGGATTCCGTTGTCGATCTCTGCCGGCGTGGGCTTCATCGCGCTGTCGGGCGTGGCCGTACTCAACGGGCTGGTCATGATCGCCTTCATCCGCCGTCTGCGCGAACAGGGCGATCCGCTAGACGACGCTGTGCGCGACGGCGCCCTTGGACGCCTGCGACCGGTGTTGATGACCGCCCTGGTAGCCTCGCTGGGCTTCCTACCCATGGCCTTGAATGTCGGTGCTGGCTCGGAAGTGCAGCGGCCGCTGGCCACTGTCGTCATCGGCGGCATCGTCTCATCCACCGCATTGACCTTGTTGGTGCTGCCGGTGCTCTATCGTTGGCTGCATCGCGACCGAGCTCCCCGCGCCGGTAGCACTGCTTTGGAGTCCCCATGAACGAGCTCAACCTGGAACAGGTCCGTGCGGCGATGTTTACCGACCCGGGCGTGAAAGCGGTGGACGACCTGCGCCTGGTCGCCGGTGAGCATGGCCGTGCGATCGCGGCCACCATCACGGTCGCGGCGCCCTCGGTCGACCTGGACCTGGTGCATGCTGTGATTGCCCAGGTCCTGGCCGATCAATTCGGCATCGATCAGATCATGCTGTGTTTCAACGACCCGGGCCCGGTACCGCCGCCGCCCACCGCGGCGCCGTTAAAGAAGATGTGATCGCAGCCCCTGGCTCTATGCGTCTGCGCTGGCAGGCGCATAGAGCTGATGACCCGGCAACGCGCACGCGCCGGCATACACAAAGGCCACGCTTTGCCGCGCCCGGGTGAAGGCCACGTAGTATTTCGGCGGCGCGGTGATACGCGCTGCATCGGCCGTGCGCAGGTACTGCGTCAACGGCCCGTTCGGAAAGATGAGGACCCGACTGTAGGTGCGGCCCTTGCACTGCCCAAAGTTCACCGCCGGCAGTCCGTCGCACGCCTGCCGCCGGTCATGCCGGAGCACGGTGGGGGCGAACTCCTGCATGTACGCGGCCACATCCCCTGGAGCGACGAGGTAGATGCCATCGTGTCCGGTGACCTCGCCATTGCCTGATTGGGTCCGCGGCATCTGCGGATAGAGCGTGTCAGCCATATCGCACAGGGCCTGGACGCAGCGCAGACTGGTGAGGCGGTGATCCAGCCGGCATAAGCCGTCGGCCTCCCAAATCTGAAACAGCGCTGCCAGATTCGGACCACGGTATTGGCTGTACCTTTGCGCATAGTTGGTCGCATACGTGGCTTGGCGCGTATCGCCTACCAACGTGATGGCAATCTCGCTCTTCAACAGCCGTTCGACCAGATCCAGATCAAAGCCGGCCAGATCCTGGACTTCGTCGATGTAGAGCTCGTCGTACATCGCCGCCAATCGCGCCACGACCTGGCCTTGGGTCAGCTCATCGCAGCGCACAGCGAAATCGGCCGCTCGGTCCGAATACATCCGGTTGCCCGCCAGGTAGTGGCGCGCCACCTGGGTGCGTGGGGCGCGGTTGTTGGTGACACCTTCTACGAACAGGATGGTCTCGATGCGAGGCTCAGGGCAAAGCGCAGCCTGGTACGGGCGAATGCACTGGCGCAGCAGAAAGCCATACCAGCTGTGCAAGGTGACATGCGCGGGGACCGCGCCTGCGTGGGCCTCAAACGAGCGCCGGATCTCTTCCAGGTTTTCCAGCGTGTAGGTGACAATCGCGATGCGGCGCTCAGGTCGCTCCAAGGCCTGCCGGACCAGCAACGTGGTCTTGCCCGAGCCGGCTGCCGAGAGCAGGACCCGGTTAGGTGATGGCACGCTGGACATAGTCCGGGAACCTGATCGAGTGCGGGCTATTGAAAATCGCCAAGGCCGTATCGGTCTTATGGCCCTTCATGTACTTGAGCAGCGCCACCTCATCGGCAAAGGCCTTGCCCAGCACGGTATTGAGTTCGGCCAGCGAGTTGGCTTTGATCAGCTGCTCTTCCAGCGAAGGGGCGCTCTCGTCGGAATCGTAATAGATCGCGTTGATGTGCTCGGCATAGCGCTCTTGCACAGCTGCGATATCACCGTCGTTGTCGGTGATCACCTTGGCCTGAATCCTCAGTCGATCGGCAATCTGCAAGAAGCGTTTGAATGCCAACGACTTGACCGAAATGATGTCTACGCCGTGAGCCATCGGCGCCACGCCGTGATGGTCACTGTAGGCACGCTGCACGATCAGTTCGTCGGAAGGGCCTTCCACCAGGATCGCCTGCTTGGCCAGGATCAACCGCAGCGTGTCGTGGCCCGGCAGCTTCATGAAATAGTCGTGGGTATCGCTGGGCAGCTGGTCCAGCTTCATCTGGCCTTGCGCGCTGAACAGGATCACGTTGTCCACGCCCAGCTTGTTCAACACGAAGCTGCTGTGGGTGGCGATGATCACCTGCTGGGCGGTGGAGAGGGCCGCAATCTTGTCGATCAGCTGGGTCATGCTGGAATAGGACAGATGGTTCTCCGGCTCCTCGATCAGCAGCACGTGAGCCGCGCCGGCCGCGTGCATCGCCAGCTTCATCTTCACCGCGCTTTGCTCGCCCTTGCCGGCCTGGGTGAACGGGAGCTCATCCAGGTAGGGTGACAGGCTGGTTTCCCACGTTGAGCGCGGCGATGTGTCCACGCCTACCGTCAATGCCCTGTGGCTGATGTCCCCGGTGTGCTCGGTCAAGTAGGCATTGATCGCTGCCACATCCGCTTCTTCGGAAAAGCTCTGCCGCATGCGGCGGAAGCTCAGCGACAGCGAGACGCGCTGCGCAGGCGTCAGTGCCTGCTCGATGATGCCGGCGATATAGCGATCGGCACCGGACAAGGTCTTGATGCCGTGCGTGTCGATGATGGTCGAGTCGAACGGAATACTACGGGCGGTGACGCCATTGTTGGCGAAGGAGTACCAGCGCACCGTGTAGTACTCCACCGGCAGGCTGACCGCGCCCTGGTGCTGCTGCAGGTAGGCGTTGAACTCCTCGCGGTAGTCGTCGTTGAGCTCGACCAGCAGCCGGATGCCGGCGGTATCCAGACGCAGGGAGTTGTTGGTGCCGCGTAACGACGCCAGCGCGGCGTCGGCGCCCAGATAGGCTTCGATGGAGATCCGTGGCGGCGAGGCCGGCGTGCCCGTGGCAAGCGCTCCCAAGTACTCCTGCACCGTGGGCTGGTGGAACAGGTAGGGCGTGAGCTCGTAGGCAAGATTGCGCCCATGCAGCTGGCCGGTGACCACCGCGTGGATGGCCTCCAGCAGGGTGGATTTACCGACCTCGTTGTCGCCCACCACCAGGTTCATGTGGGCATTGAGGGGCAGGTCCAGATGGCGAAACGACTTGAAGTTGTCGATGACGATACGTTCGATCGGCATGCACAGTCCTATGATGGCCAACGGGCTCGGTGGCGGAGCCTGCCTGCACCCTGGCTGGCCTCCTTTCCGCTCTGGGCCATACTACCCAGCGATCGCCGGCCCTGGGCGGTTTCGTACTGCTTGGGACGCCGGGAAGGGTCAGAATCCGCCTTACGCGGGATAATTCAATATTATCCCGTATAACTATTTTCGCCGACGAGCGGTCGTCTACCTGCTTTAATAGTATGTAATTACATGGTATGTAATACATTACGAAATAAAGTGAGGTGGCACGATGGCGCGCGCAGGACTCTATAAGAGTGACGTCCAGAAGGCGCGCGACGCGCTGCTGGCCCAACGCAAGAAGCCGTCAGTCGACGCGGTGCGAGTGGCCTTGGGCAACACGGGCTCCAAGACCACGATCCACCGCTACTTGCGTGAACTGGAAGGAGAGGAAGGCGGCGGTCCGGCGAGGACGGTAGCCGTTAGTGATGCTTTGCAGGACTTGGTTGCGCGCTTGGCCTCGCGGCTCCAGGAGGAAGCAGAGGCCATCCTCACCCAGGAGCGTGAGCGCCATCAGGCTGAGCTCCACAGTCGGCAACAGGCGCTTTCCGGTGCCCAAGAGGAGGCTGCCGCCTTGAGCAGTCGGCTGCAGCGCACCGAAGCAAGCCTGCACCAAGAGCAAGCTGCTCACGCCCTCCTTCAACAGAATCTAGGTGACAGGATCGCGGAAATCGCCCAGTTGAACGAGCGCATCGCTGGCATGACGGTGCGGCTGGCTGATCATGAGGCGCATACGCGTTCTCTGGAGGACAAGCATGCCCATGCCCGGGAAGCGCTTGAGCACTACCGCACTTCAACCAAAGAGCAGCGTGAGCAAGAGCTTCGCCGTCACGAGCATCAGGTCCAAGAGCTGCAAGTAGCCTTACGTCAGGCCAATGAAGCCTTGGGCGCGAAGAATCAGGAGCTGTTGGTGCTGAACCGCGACAATGGTCAATGGCTGGAGCGCCACGGGCGGATTGAGCGTGAGCTTGCCCAGCTACGACAGGCCCACGAAGGCCAACACAGCGAGGTCGTGGCGTTGCGCCAGACCGCGACGGACTATTTGGCACTGCAGGAGCGCTGGAAGACTGACGCCAAGACCTTGGATACCATGCGCAACGAGCTAGCTCAAGTTCAAGACACCCTTGCGCGGGAGCGTGAGCGCCGCGAGAGCGCTGAAGCCGATGCGTTGCGTGCCAATGCACGTCTTGAAGCGCTAGAGCCTCTACTGAATCAACTGACGCCAGCACAAAATGCGGTGAAGAAAACTCGGCGCGGCCATGCGCAAGATGGGGGAGCCGACTGACGAGGCTGCTCGTTTGTCTGCTAGCGGCTGGGGTGGCGCTCACCTGTCCAGTACGCCCATTCCATAGGGACGACCCAATCTACAAACAGTTTGGCTACTGAGGACTCCGGTGCCAAATGATAGGGCTTGAACATGCCTTGCTCGGGCGAACTGGTCATCAGGTAGCGCAGGCGCTTCTGGACCTCCTGAAAGATGGCTTCCCGCACATGGGCGCTGTCGTGCACGCCAAGACGCATCGCCACCGAGGCACCTTGGCGTACCGCCGCCCAGCAGCAGTAACGCCACCGCGCGATCGGCAAGCCCCGCGGTCCGGATTGAAAGACGAACCCCACATCACGTGCCCAGCCTGGGTCGAAGTGATGTTTGAGCAATTGCTGCTCCAGAAACTGCTCGGTCTCCCAGAGTGCAAGTTCATCCCACAGCTCCAGTTTCGCGTCCGCCAAGTCTACATCGTGTGCCATATCGCCGAGTTGGTCTTCCAGCACCGGGAGCAGGTGCCTGCGCTCGTGGGTAGACCAGGCGAAAGCCCATTGCAGATCTTCGATGGGCGTGACCTCGGCATCGGGGCGGATCTGCCATCGATCCGCTGGCCAGGGAACTTGGATCAAGGCCAAGTCTCGCAGCGTGTCCAGCACCAGCAAGGTGGAGCGGCGTGTGGGCGCCACCGGTAGGCGTCGTAGCTGCGCGGCTAACAGTGCGGCTAGGAAAAGGGTGCCACGAAGGCCCAACTCCTCGATGCTGGCGACCCCAGATGGCGTCATTGACGAGGTTCCGGGCATGCGGTTTCCGGGGATGAGGGAGCGGCGTGGCTCCTGGGGGGGGGGCGGCGCTACCGGTGTCGCCGGTTGCCTCAAAGCTAAGAATATCTTAGTATGCAAGGCTGGGTACATCCGCCATCCTTATGGGGTCTCCATGGGGTGCGCGCGTGACTTTGTCCGTCGACTCAACACCGACCTTCGCTCGACGCCTCAAACAAGCCCGCCTGCACACGGGTTTGTCGCAGAAGGAGTTGGGCATCCGGGCCGGTCTGGATCCTCACGTGGCCAGCCCCCGAATCAACCAGTACGAGCGTGGCAAGCACGAGCCCATGCTGGAGATTGCTGAGCGGTTGGCCCAAGCGTTGGGGATCCCCGCCGCCTTCCTTTACACCGACGATGATCTGCTGGCCAAGTTGCTCCTGCGCTGGGGCTCGCTAAGCAAGCAGCAGAAGCGCGAGTTGGTGAAGCTGATCGAGGCCACGCCCGAGAAGTAAACCGAACAAGCGCTCGCCCTATGGGCAACTCTTCGCCTCAACCCGCCCTTTGGGCGCTTCTGGAGGGAGCTGCAGTGTCCGCGGCTAGTGCGACTGACAAGTCGCGACATCTCAGGCTTACTTGAGATTTTGTTCACGACCGATACACACGCGCCTTGTCTAAAGTGATATACCATGTCGCCCGTGTCAGCCTCCTCACTTCTACTGCGACTGTTCCTGATCGCCATGCTCGTGCTTAACGGCGCGTGGTCGGCGTTTGCGTCCGTCAGTATGAACCCGGTCATGGAAGAGCAGGCCAGCGAAGTGGCTGCCGCGGTGCAAGTCGACGAAGACTGCTTCGCCCATCACAGTGCTGAGCATCATCCCGATGCCACATCGATTGAAAAGGCTGGCACTGGGCATGGCGACCATGCCGGTCCCGACTGTTGCAAGTCTTCTGCGTGCCGGTGCGCCTGCGTACACGCTTGCGCGAGCGCACTTCCTGCGCGCCTGCATGTTTCGGTGCAACTGGCCTTGGGCCTGGATGTCATGCCGCTGCCCCTAGGGCATGCGGCACCTGCCTTGCCTCATCTGATCCGACCACCGATCGGCTAAGCGTCCCTAGGCGCCGCAATGGCGCCGTTGGTGTGGCTTGCATGCCTGTTTAGGCCAGCCGCCCGCTCTGTACCACCGCCCGCCGGTGGCAACACGACGCTTGGAGCATTTTCATGTCGCATGATGATTTTCGTGGTCCACGCGGTGGACCGCTGCTGCCTTCGCGGCGGCGATTTGTCCAAGGCTTGGCCTTGGGAGGCGCAGTCGCAGGATTAGGTTTCTGGCCCAAAGCCAGTTGGGCGCTCAAGGGGCCGGGACAACCCAACGTACTATCGGGCACTGAGTTTGACCTGACCATTGGCGAGACGCCGATGAACTTCACCGGCAAGACCCGCACCGCGATCACGGTCAACGGGTCCGTTCCGGCGCCGTTGCTGCGGTGGCGGGAAGGCACCACGGTCAACTTGCGCGTCTCTAATGCATTGCCCGCTAACTCCATCCATGGCGCGGACACCTCCATCCATTGGCACGGCATCATTTTGCCGGCCAACATGGACGGCGTGCCGGGTCTGAGCTTTGACGGTATCGGACGTGGTGAGACCTACCACTACCGGTTCACCCTGCATCAGGGCGGAACCTACTGGTACCACAGCCACTCAGGGTTCCAGGAACAAGCCGGGCTCTATGGCCCGATCGTCATCGACCCATTGGAGCCGGAGCCCTTCAGTTTCGATCGCGACTACGTCGTGATGCTGAGCGATTGGACAGACCTGGACCCGACGGCCCTGTTCGATCGTTTGAAGAAGATGCCGGGCCATGACAATTACTACAAGCGCACGGTCGGCGATTTTGCGCGCGATGTGAAGCGCAACGGCCTGTCGGCCACGTTGGAAGATCGCAAGATGTGGGGCGTGATGCGGATGACGCCCACGGACCTGTCCGACGTCAACGCCAACACCTACACCTACCTGATGAACGGCACGACCTCACTGGGCAACTGGACCGGTTTGTTCCGCAGTGGCGAGAAGGTGCGCCTGCGTTTCATCAATGGCTCTGCCATGACGTACTTCGATGTGCGTATTCCGGGGCTGAAGATGACCGTGGTGGCGGCAGATGGCTTGTATGTCCATCCGGTTTCCGTCGACGAGTTCCGCATCGCGGTAGCAGAAACCTTCGATGTGATCGTGGAGCCCTCCGGGCAGGACGCATTCACCATCTTTGCCCAAGACTCCGGTCGCACCGGCTACATCAGCGGCACGCTCGCTGTGCGCGAAGGATTACGCGCGCCCGTTCCGTCTGTGGATCCCCGGCCGCTGCTGACGATGGCAGACATGGGCATGGATCATGGGTCGATGGATATGTCTGGCGGCAGCAAGGGCATGGAAGGCGGCTGTGGTGCGGCCATGGGCATGCCTGGCATGACCCCACCTGTCAGCGGTAACGCGACCTCGGCCCATGCAGGCCATGCGATGCCCGCCGCCGGCGATGGTGCCATGGCAGGCATGCAGCACGGGGGCATGCAATCACACCCTGCTAGCGAGACCAACAATCCCCTGTTGGACAACCAAGCCATGAGCGTGAGTTCGCGCTTGGATGATCCGGGCAATGGCCTGCGCGATAACGGCCGTCATGTGCTGACGTATTCCATGCTCAAGAGCACCTTTGAAGACCCTGACGGACGCGACCCCGGTCGCGAGATCGAGCTGCATCTGACCGGACACATGGAGAAATTCTCCTGGGGCTTCAACGGTCAGAAGTTTTCCGATGTCGAGCCGCTGCGGCTGAACTACGGCGAGCGTATGCGCATCGTATTGGTTAACGACACGATGATGACCCATCCCATCCATTTGCACGGCATGTGGAGTGACGTGGAGGACGACAACGGCAACTTCATGGTGCGCAAGCACACGGTGGATATGCCGCCAGGTAGCCGACGCACGTATCGCGTGCGTGCCGATGCGTTGGGCAGCTGGGCGTTCCATTGCCACCTGCTTTATCACATGGAAGCCGGAATGATGCGCACGGTGAGGGTCGACGAATGAACATCAATAGACGCGATACCACCCTGACTGCGCTGACGGCTATCTCGCTGGCCCTGGCCAATGCGGCCAGCGCCCAATCTATGCAGCACGGCTCCATGCAGATGGAGCAGGGCGCGCAGACCCAGACTCAGGATCACTCTGCACATCAGGCACCGACATCAAAACCTGCGCCAGCCCAAAAGCCTGCAACACCGGCCAAGACGAGCGAAGCGACGATCGATCATGCGGCGATGGGCCACGCCGAGCCGCAGGCTAACGCAGCCGAGCCTGCCATGCAGGGCATGGACCATTCGCAGATGGGGCACGGCTCGCCCGCGAGCACACCTGCGGCGCCCACAGCGCAGGCGCAGTCGATGCAGGGCATGGATCACAGTCAGATGGCACAGCCCGCTGCAGCCGACACCTCCGGCACGGCCACGCCTGCGATGCAGGGGATGGACCATTCGCAGATGGGCCATGATTCGCCCGCGCCCGCTACACCAGAAGCGGGAATGCAATCGATGGAGGGCATGGACCACAGTCAGATGGGACACGGGCCTGCAGCGCCAACGCAGCCGCGCACCCCGATTCCCGCGGTGACGGACGCGGATCGCAAGGCGGCCATCGCGCCGGAACACGCGCATCCGGTGCATGACAACTCGATCAAGAGCTACGTGCTGCTCAATCGCCTGGAAACCTGGGATGCCGATCCGGGCACCGGGCTGGGCTGGGAGGGCCAGGGCTGGATCGGTACGGACCTCAATCGCGTCTGGCTCCGCAGTGAAGGCGAACGCACGGATGGTCAGACCGAGTCGGCTGATCTGGAAGTGCTTTACGGCCGCAGTATCTCCACGTGGTGGGATGTGGTGGCCGGTGTGCGTCATGACTTCAAGCCTGGGGCATCGCAGAACTTCGCCGCTATCGGTGTACAGGGCTTGGCGCCGATGAAGTTCGAAGTGTCCGCCACAGCCTATCTCGGCGAAGGGGGCCAGACTGCCGCCAATGTCGAGGCCGAGTACGAATTGCTGCTAACCAACCGGCTGATCTTGCAGCCGCTGGTGGAAGTCACCGCCTATGGCAAGAACGATCCATTGCGCGGGATAGGTTCGGGTCTGAGTGCCGCTGAGGCGGGGCTACGACTTCGCTATGAGTTCACCCGAAAGTTCGCTCCCTACATCGGCGTGGTGTACGAGCGCGCGTTTGGCAATACCGCAGACATGCGACGCGAGCATGGCGAGTCCTTTGAAGACACGCGCTTGGTCATCGGCCTTCGTACCTGGTTCTAAGGGGAACTGACAATGAAATCCAACAAAAAGATGTGGGTATGGCTCGGTGCCGGCGTGGCATTGGTTGCGGTGGTCGCAACCGCCACGCTCTCTCTGGGCGTGTACAACGTGGCCGCCGACGATCCGCATAGTCGCCCGGTGTATGCGCTACTTGAAACGGCGCGCGAGCGTTCCATTGAGGTGCGCGCCGCCAAGCTTCAGCTACCCACGAACCTTGATGATCCTGAGCGTATCCGCCAGGGTGCGGGCAACTACAACGCCATGTGCGTGACCTGCCATCTTTCACCAGACGCGGCGGCCACCGAGATGAGCAAGGGCCTGTACCCCGCGCCACCGAACCTAAGCAAACAGCCGGTCGCTCCAGCTGAGGCGTTCTGGGTGATCAAGCACGGCATCAAGGCCAGCGGCATGCCCGCTTGGGGCGGCAGCATGGACGATGAGTTCATATGGAACATGTCGGCCTTCCTGCAGAAGTTGCCCACGCTGGACGCGACTGCGTACAAGGAACTTGTCGACAGCAGCGAGGGCCATTCGCATGGCGGCGGCGAGACGCAAGGCCACCATGACGACGAAAAGGCCGAGGATCACCCTGCCTTATTCGAGCCGGGCAACAACTCCATGCCGCATGCGCACCCGCCGGGCGTGGACGACGATCACCACGGCCCGACACCCAGCGACACGGAAGTCGGGTTGGTGAGCCACGGCCATCCCGACGGCAAGGTGGAGTCGCACCCTGCACCACACACGCCCGTGGCCGATGACGGCCATGCGCACCCCCATTGATCTTCTTGGAGCCCACGCAATGAACGCAACAGCAATCTCGTTCACCCTCGCACTGGCACTGGCCGTCGTGTCCCCCGCAATGGCGCAGGCGACACAGCCGCACGCACATCACCCCGCTGCCGCGGCATCTGCGGACGTCGACGTCCCAGTCACTGCAGAGGCCGCGGTCGCCGTAGCGGAGCGTTTCAACAGGGCCCTGTCTAGCGGCGATCTGGCCACGGTCGAAGCCCTGCTCGCTGCCGACGTTCTCATCCTCGAGTCCGGGGGCGCCGAACGCAGCCGCGAGGAATACATGGGCCATCACGCAGTCAGCGATGCGGCGTTCCTCAAGGGCGCCCATCGCCAGCTGCTCCGTCAGCGCGCACGAGCCGCTGGCGAGTTCGCGTGGGTCGGAACCGAAAGCGAGTTGCATGCCCAGAAGGACGGCCAGCCACTGACCGTCCAGAGCGACGAGACGATGGTGCTGAAGGAGACCGCGGACGGCTGGCGGATCGTCCACATCCACTGGTCCTCGCGGACCAAGCGCTGAGTCGAGAGATTGAAATGACTACGCTCACATTGCACCGTCTGACTTTTGTGGTCCTTGCCGTGGCTGGTCTGGGTGCTTGCACCCAGGATGCTTCATCCGCGCAACCCACAACCTCGCCCTCCGCACAGGTTGTCGTCCAATCAGCCGACGCGACTCCAGCAGCCCTGCCACGCATGACCGTCCACAAGACCCCGACCTGCGGGTGCTGCGGTGTCTGGATCGACCACGTGCAGAAGGCGGGATTCACCGTGGATGTGCACGACATGGATGACCTGGGTCTGGTCAAGGAGCGGTTGGGTGTCCCCTATGCAAAGGGCTCCTGCCACACGGCCGAGATCGGCGGATACGTCATCGAAGGCCACGTTCCGGCCGCGGACATCAAGCGTCTCCTCGAAGAAAAGCCGAACGCACGCGGCCTGGTCCTCCCAGGGATGCCGCTTGGTTCTCCGGGCATGGAGGTCCCGGAGGGACGCCAGCAGCCGTTCACGGTCGAGCTGATACATCGCGACGGAACCACCGAACCGTTCGCACAGCACTGATCCGTCGCAGCAACAGGGGACGGTGTTGCGGGCGCGCCGATTCTCGCCCGCGAGGAAGAAGGAGAACTACATGACTCACCATTCCGCAGCACACCGGCCCCAGGCCATGAACGAGTGCATCGACAACTGCACGCAATGCCATGCGATCTGCCTGGAGACCATCAACTACTGCCTGACCAAAGGAGGTGTTCACGCGGCCCCGGAGCACATCGCCCTGTTGGCGACGTGTGCCGATACCTGCGCAACCAGTGCCGACGCGATGCTGCGCGGTGCCAGCGTTCACGACGTGGTTTGCGGTGCCTGCGCGGAGATCTGCCGCCAGTGCGCCGATGCATGCGACGCCATGAACGACCCTGAGATGACGCGCTGCGCCGAAGTTTGTCGCCGCTGCGCGGAAAGCTGCAGCGCCATGGCAGCGTAATGCGTCGAGGATCCCGCCTGAGCCGGTGGGATCCTCGTCTCGCGAAAGCGGAAGTATCAAGAAAATCCGACAAATCGTGGTTTCAGTGACAGTCCGACATCTAACGCTTGTCGCATCGAACACAGCGCGGCCCCTCCCGAACGGGCTTTGCATCACATTCCAATGAGGATTTATCCATATGAAGTCGTCCAACGTCATTCGCTCCTTCGCGCTCGTCCTCGCAATCGCGGCCGGGCAGTTTTCGCTGCAGGTCGCGCACGCCCACGCCGCGCTGCAGCAGTCCACACCGGCGGCAAATGCGGTGGTGGCCTCGCCAGGCCAGATCGATCTCGTGTTCAACGAGACATTGATTCCGCGGGCGTCGCGTCTCAAGTTGCTCATGAAGCACGGCAGTTCCACCATGCCGATCGAGAATTTCACGACCGAGATCGTCAACAACGGCAAGACCCTGCGTGCCAAGTTGCCTGGACCGCTGGCTCCGGGCGTCTATACCGTGGAATACCGCGCCGTCGGTGGTGACAACCACCCCATGCCGGGCAGCTTCAGCTTCACGGTGCGCTGAGGAGTCGCGAATGTTCGACCTGTCGGCTTATGCACTGAGATTCTTGGAATACCTTGTCATCATGGTTCTTTTCGGGGTTCCACTCTTCGGTTGGTACGGGTCGCGTCGATCGGCACTCGCCGACGCCTTGGCCGGGTGGTCACTCATGGGCGTTCTATTGGCGGGTGCCGTAGCCGGTCTCGTGCTCACCGGGCTCGATGTCGTCTTCAAGACCGCGGGCATCATGGGAATGCCGCTTGCCGAGGTTGATCGCGCATCGCTTGGCTGGTATCTGCTCGAGACGTCCGCGGGCCGGGCAGCCATGGCGAGAGGCGCGCTGCTGGTCGCCCTGATGTTCGTGCTCGGATGGCATCGTCGCCGCGGGAAGGTGGAGACCGCCTTCCCGCTGGGGGCGATGCTGGCGGGCGGCGCACTCGCTTCGCTGGCATGGAACGGCCACGCCGCCGCTGGCGAGGGCTTGGCAGGCGCGGTCCGGCTTGCTGCAGGCATCGTCCATCTTCTCGCGGCAGGCGGCTGGATCGCAGCGGTCCTGATGTTCCTTGCCATGCTGCTGCGCGGCAAAGAGACGAACGGCAGCGGGCGTCTGCGATCAACGCATGACTTTCTGCATGGTTTTTCGACGCTGGGAACGATCTTCGTTGGTGCGCTCATCGTGTCCGGCATCGCGCACTACGGGGATCTCACCGCGTGGTCGTTTTCGGCCCTGTTCCAGAGCACCTACGGGAAGTTGCTGCTTTTCAAACTGGCCCTGTTCGCTGGAATGCTGGGTTTGGGAGCGCTGCACCGATGGACGCTGGTGCCGCGCTTGGAACGAGCGCTGACCAGCGGAGATCCCGCGCAGGAGGTGCGGGCTTTGCGGCAGAGTGTTACGGCTGAGGCCGCGCTGGCCATCTTGATCCTGATTGTTGTTTCAGTGCTCGGGACGCTCAGCCCCGAATAGCTGTGTAACCCGCAATGGCACACTGCCTTGGCAGTCCATCCCCACTAAAGCGAGCATCGGCATGAACTCACCGTCGTCCCATGACCATCACCATTCTGCAGGCGCAGCCCCTGTCGAGGCTGCGGATGGACGGGTCATCACCAATCCCGTCCGCTATACGGACGATGCTCCCCAGCAAGTTGAAGTGACCGCCCCAGCAGCGGTGGCCCAACCCAGCGGTACCCACGCCACGGTCTACACCTGCCCGATGCATCCGCAGATTCGTCAGCCAGGTCCCGGCACCTGTCCGATCTGCGGCATGGCGCTGGAGCCGGAGATGCCCTCGCTGGAGGAGGACGACAATCCAGAGTTACGCGATTTCACCCGAAGGTTCTGGTGGACGTTGCCTTTGACGTTGATCGTCCTGGTCTTGGCCATGCTGGGACACCGTCTGCCCGGCTTGTCCACGCAGGCGCGCACCTGGATTGAGCTCGTGCTGAGCGCCCCGGTGGTGCTCTGGGCGGGGTGGCCTTTCTTTGAGCGCTGCCTACAGTCCATCGGCAATCGCAGCCCCAACATGTGGACGCTGATCGGCATCGGCGTGGCCGCCGCGTTTGGCTACAGCGTGGTGGCCACCGTGGCACCGGACCTGTTTCCGGACTCTTTCCGCGAGCATGGACGGGTAGGGGTCTACTTCGAGGCGGCAGCGGTCATCGTCTCGCTCACCCTGCTCGGACAGCTGCTGGAACTGCGGGCGCGTTCCAAAACCTCGGCGGCCATCAAGTCCCTGCTGGGATTGGCGCCCAAGACGGCTCGCCGCGTCAAACCCGATGGGGGCGAAGAGGACGTTGCGCTGGATCACGTGCACGTGGGTGATCTGCTTCGCGTACGACCGGGCGAGAAGGTGCCGGTCGATGGGGAAGTCATCGAAGGCCGCGCCAGTGTCGATGAGTCGATGCTGACCGGTGAACCCATTCCGGTGGAGAAGGCTGTCGGTGATCACGTTATAGGCGCCACGCTCAACGGGACGGGCGCCTTAGTCATCCGGGCGGACAAAGTCGGATCCGGGACGGTACTGGCGCAGATTGTGCAGTTGGTAGCCCAAGCCCAGCGCTCCCGCGCGCCGATGCAGCGTATGGCGGACAAGGTGGCGTACTGGTTTGTCCTGGCCGTGCTGGCCACGGCGGTGCTCACGTTCTTCGGATGGGGTCTGTTTGGACCCGAACCGTCCTGGACCTTTGCCGTCCTCAATGCCGTATCGGTTCTGATCATTGCTTGCCCGTGTGCCTTGGGTTTGGCTACCCCCATGTCGATCATGGTCGCCACTGGCCGCGCTGCGCAGGTCGGGGTCCTGTTCCGCGATGCTCAGGCGATCGAGCAGCTACGTCTGATCGACACGTTGATCGTGGACAAGACCGGTACGTTGACCGAGGGGCGTCCAGCCTTTCGCGACACGCTCTCCAACGCCGGCTTCGACGCCGATCAGATCCTTTGTTTGGCCGGCAGCTTGGAGCAGGGCAGTGAGCACCCCTTGGCCGAGGCCATCGTGGCTGAAGCCCAGCGACGTGGCTTGAACCTGGTGGCCGCCCAAGATTTTGATTCGCTCACCGGCCAAGGCGTCCGCGGGCGCGTGTCCGATCAGGATGTCGTGCTCGGCAACCAAAGCCTGATGGCGTCGGTTGGCGCCGATGTAGCACCTTTGCAAAGCAGCGCCGAGCGTCTTCGGAAAGAAGGCGCTAGCGTGATGTTCCTGGCGGTCAATGGTCGGTTGGCCGGCGCCATTGCGGTGGCTGATCCCATCAAAGCCACGACCTTGCCTGCCTTGAACCTGCTACGTGCCGATGGCCTGCACGTGGTGATGGCCTCCGGTGACGCACAGGCGACGGCCGAGGCCGTGGGGCGCACGCTGGGCATCGAGGATGTGCGTGGTGGCGTCAAGCCGCAGGACAAGGCCGACCTGGTCCAGCAACTCAAAGCCCAGGGTCGTCGCGTGGCCATGGCTGGCGATGGCATCAACGATGCGCCGGCCCTGGCGGCAGCCGATGTGGGCATCGCGATGGGGACGGGCACGGATGTGGCCATGTCCAGCGCCCAGCTCACCCTGGTCAAGGGTGATTTGAGGCGCATCGTGCAAGCCCGTGCCATCTCGTCTTTGACGGTGGCCAATATGAAGCAGAACCTGGGCTTCGCCTTCGTCTACAACGCCATCGGCGTGCCTATCGCCGCCGGCTTGCTGTATCCCAGCTTCGGCCTTTTGCTCAGTCCGATGATGGCGGCCTTGGCCATGAGCCTGAGCTCGGTTTCGGTGGTCACCAATGCCCTGCGTTTGTCCGGCTCCACCGTTGTTGCCACCCCCCACCCTGACCGCGCCGATGAGCCTGCGCGCGGCCATTCCTGTCACTGATGGCTCATATCCCACAAGGAGTACTGCAATGAAGCGTTATGCCTCCCTCTCGATGATGGCCTTGTTCCTGATGGCGGGCGCGGCCTTCGCCGGCGGCCAGACCACCACGCCCACCACCGACCACGGTCAGCACAAGCCGGCGGCGGCCGATGCCGATTTCACCAAGCTCGATGCCAACAAGGACGGCTCGCTGTCCAAGGAAGAACTGGCCAAGCACAAGCTGGCGCCGCACTTTGGCATGCTCGATAGCAACAAAGATGGCAAGCTGAGCCCGCAGGAATTCGCTGCCGGCAAGGGTATGTAAGTGTTCTCAGCCCGGGAGCTGTTCCAACAGTTCGCGGGTTCTTCCGCCGTTCTGCCATTCCCACGGAGATTGTTATGTCCTCTTCGCACGGTACGCACGAAAACGCGCAAGACCCGCAGTCCCAGCACGCAAAACCGCACGCCTCACACCAACCTGCCCACCAGGCACAACAAGGGCATCAAGGCCATTACGGCCGCCTGTTGTTGATGATGGGCCTGTCTTTCGTGGCCATGTACGCATTGATGTACGCAATGGTCGATCAGTGGGCTAACGTCTATAACAACGTGAACCAGTTCTACATGGCGGGCCTGATGGCCGCTCCCATGCTGCTGATCGAGCTGTGGCTAATGTCCAGCATGTACCCCGATCGCCGACGCAATCTGATTCTGGCTGGTCTGACGGTGGCGTTCATGCTGTTCTGCTGGTGGGGCATTCGCACTCAAGCAGCGGTCACTGACAAACAGTTCATCCGTTCGATGATTCCCCACCACGCTGGCGCCATCCTGATGTGTGAGGAGAATCGTCTGAAGGATCCTGAGTTGGTGAAGCTCTGCCAGGACATTATTACCTCGCAGACACAGGAGATCGCGCAAATGAAGCAGTTGCTGGCTGAGCGTTCCCATTAGCTCACTGCCTTTTGCCAGCCGATATCACTTCACTGAGCCTGCGCACTGACCATTCGGTGGATCAAACGCGCGGCCACACGTGCGGTGGCTTGATCCGGATCCAGGGGCGGACACAGTTCCGCCACGTCGACCACACGTACCTTGCCCGAGGCCATGACCAGATCCAGCAGGGCTTCCAGGACCTCCAGACTCACCCCGCGTGGGTTGGGGGCGCTCACGCCCGGGGCCACCACCATTGAGTACGCCGGCAAGATCACCAGCGGCTTGGGTAGCTACACCCAGTGGCGTGGCTTGGGCTCACTGCGTATGGGCAAGAACCGTTGGACCGGCGTCTATTCGGCGCAGTACATCGGCAGCGCGGACGACATCATCGCCGTGCCCGACACGATCGGCTCGCATGTGTCCAGCGTGGTGTACCACAGCCTGCAACTGAGCTACGGCATCAAGAAGAAGTGGGATATCTCCGCCGGCGTTGAAAAAGTGCTCGATAAGAAGGCGCCGTTCGTGAAGAACAACCCCAACACCGACACCGACACCATGACGTACGACTTGCTGGGTCGTCGCTGGAATGTCCGCTTTGGTTACCACTGGTAAGCCACGATCACGAGGAGCTACACATCATGAGAAACACGCAACTATCCGCCACACTACTGCTGTTCGCTGTGGCCGGCAGTGCCGGTGCGCACGACCTGTTTGTCGCTTTCTCCAAGCCTGGCACCGCAGCGGGCGAGGCGAACACAGCGTTGGTGAACAATGGCACCTTCGATGAAAGTGCAGGTGCAGTCACCCGAGCGCGTCTACAGGACGTTTCGCTGAGTCAGGGCGGCGCTAAGGCTGCACCGGACTTGGCCAGTTGGAAAGAGGTCGGCAAGCAGAGCCAGCTCACCGTGCATCCGGCGGGCGAGGGCACCTATCTGCTGGGGGTCTCGACGATGGCCTCCACCAGCACGCGTACGGCCAGCGAGTTCGGCAAGTACCTGGAGTTGGAAGACTTGCCCGATACCCTGGCCACCTATGATGCGAGCAAGTTTCCCAAAGGGGTCACCTATAGCTATACCAAGCATGCTCGTACCATTGGACAGGTGGGCACAAAACTGACCGACGATTTCGCTGCCTCGCTGGGCTATCCGCTGGAGATCCGCTTGGCCCGCAATCCTGGAAGCGTGAAGGTCGGCGAACAGCTGTCGTTCCAGGTGCTGCAGCAGGGCACGCCAGTGCCCAACCTACGCGTGTACGTCGGTCATCGTGCTGACGCACCGGTCAAGGGTGGGCACGGTAGCGCTACGCTCCTGCGCACCGATGCCCAAGGCCAAGCCAGTTTCCAGGTGACCACCGCCAAGACCTGGTACATCCACACCAATCACATTGTGCCCTCTACACAAAAGGGTTTGGATTTTGTGTCGGATCGGGCGTCGCTGAGCTTTGAGATTTCCCCGCACGCCGGGCACTGATAAGTAAGCATGTAGGCGGTACTCTCCCCTTTGACGCCAGTCATGACTTCTTCCATGACTGGCGTCTTTTTGTGGGGACTTACCTCAAGTGCTCAGTCTGTCTCTCATTGGTCGCCCCGCGCCGCGCGCAATCCACGTCGCCGCACTAGATAGAACGCTGCGGGAATCACCACCATAGAGAGCACCGGTGCGGTGAGCATGCCACCCAGCATCGGCGCGGCGATACGTTGCATGACCTCCGAGCCGGCACCGGCACCGACGAAAAGCGGAAACAACCCGGCCAGGATGACGGCTACCGTCATCGCCTTCGGGCGCACCCGTTGCACGGCGCCTTCGTAGATAGCCTCTTGCAGGGTAGACACATCTTCCGGCGCACCGCTGGCCAAGCGCTGCTCCCAGGCATGACGCAGGTACAGCAGCATGATGACGCCGAACTCAGCCGCAACGCCGCCCAGGGCGATGAATCCGATCACGCTGGCCACCGAAATCGCATGGCCCAGCCCCCAGATCAACCAGAAACCGCCCACCAACGCCAAGGGCAAGCTGAGCAGGATGATGGATACATCGCTAAGCCGGCGAAACACCATCCAGATGACCAGGAAGATGATCGCCAACGCCGCGGGCACCACCCATTGCAGGCGTGCCAAAGCCCGTTGCAGATACTCGTACTGCCCCGACCACGCCAGACCATAGCCGGCAGGCAAACTCACCTGGGTCTGCACCGCGGCTTGCAGGTCCTGGACCACCGATCCCAAGTCGCGATCGGCCACATCCACGTAGATGTAGCCCACCAACCGGCCGTTATCGCTCTTGAGCATCGGCGGGCCTGGGCTGATTGACAGCTCCGCCACCTGGCTCAAGGTCAGTTGCACACCGCCTGGCGCGATCAGCGGCAGATCCTGCAAGGCCTGCAACGAGTCACGCTGGCCACGGGGGTAGCGCAAGACGATGGGATAGCGTTCGCGCCCCTCGATCGTTTCCCCGATTGGATCACCGCCAACGACCGTGGCAATCAGTTGCTGGAGTTGGCCTTGAGTGAATCCGTAACGTGCAGCGATTTCCGGGCGCACCTGTACATCGACATAGCGCCCACCCGTGACGCGTTCGGCCAGTGCCGAACTCACGCCGGGCACAGTCTTGGCCACCTGCTCGATCTGCTGGCTCAGGCGCTCGATCTGCTCCACATCGGGTCCGGAGACCTTGATCCCAATCGGGCTCTTGATGCCGGTGGCCAACATATCGATGCGATTGCGAATGGGCGGGACCCATAGGTTGGTCAGACCGGGAATCTTGACCGCTGCGTCCAACTCCTGGCGTAGCTTCTGGGGGGTCATGCCCGGGCGCCATTGATCCCGCGGCTTGAAGGTCACGGTGGTCTCAAACATTTCGATCGGTGCCGGATCGGTCGCACTTTCGGCACGGCCCGCCTTGCCGAACACGTGCTCAACCTCCGGTACGGTCTTGATCATCCGGCCCGAGAGCTGGAGCAACTGACGGGCCTTGTCGGCGGACAGGCCGGGCAGGGCCGTGGGCATGTACAACAGGCTGCCTTCTTCCAAGGGCGGCATGAACTCACTGCCCAACCGGCTAAAGGGGATCAAGGTGAGCACTAGCAGCAGGCCGCTGAGCAGCAAGGTGACACCGGGATGTTTGAGGACCCACAGCAGGATGGGCCGATAGCCAGCGATCAGGATGCGATTGATGGGGTTCTGCTGTTCCGGGCGGATGCGGCCGCGGATCAGGTAGCCCATCAAGACGGGGATCAAGGTCACCGACAACCCTGCTGCGGCGGCCATCGCGTAGGTCTTGGTGTAGGCCAGAGGCGAGAACAATCGCCCTTCCTGCGCCTGCAGGGCAAAAACCGGCACGAAAGACAGGGTGATGACCAGCAAGCTGGCGAACAGGGCCGGTCCGACCTCGGCCGCCGAGCGGGCCATCAGCTGCCAGCGCTCCTCACCCTGAGGTTCCCGGCCGTGCGCCTCCCGCCAGTGCTCCAGATGCTTGTGTGCATTTTCGATCATCACCACCGCTGCATCGACCATCGCACCAATGGCGATGGCGATGCCGCCTAATGACAGCAAGTTGGCGGAGATCCCCTGGGCGTGCATCACGATGAAGGCCGCCAGGATACCCAAAGGCAGGGTGATGACGGCCACCAACGCCGAGCGTAGGTGCCACAGGAACAGCAGGCATACCAGCGCTACGACCAGAAACTCTTCGCCAAGCTTGTGGGTGAGGTTGCGTACCGCATCCTGAATCAGCTCGGAGCGGTCGTACACCGGCACCACTTCCACGCCCTCGGGCAAGCTGGATTGCAACGCCTGCAGTCGCGCTTTGACGTTCCAAATGGCCCCCAAGGCATCCTTGCCGGTCCGCAGGACGATCACGCCGCCGGCCACCTCACCTTGACCATCCAACTCTGCGATACCACGACGGAAGACCGGCCCGCGACTGATCGTGGCCACCTCGCCGAGCAGGACGGGGATGCCGTCGTTGCCGGTTACCGGCACCTGTTCGAACGCCTCCTGTGTGCGCAGGTAGCCTTCGCTGCGCACCATCAGTTCGGCTTCGCCTTGTTCGATCACCGAGCCCCCGGTAGCGCCGTTGGCCGCATCCACCGCCTCGATGAGCTCGGCCACCGTCAGTCCACGGGCCGCCAACGCCTGCGGATCGGGCTGGATCTGCCAAGCGCGCACCGCACCGCCCACACTGGCTACTTCAGCCACGTCCGGCACGGTTTTTAGCTCATAACGAAGAAACCAGTCCTGCAAAGCACGCAGCTGCCCCACATCACGTTGACCTGTCCGATCCACCAAGGCGTACTGGTAGATCCAGCCCAGTCCTGTCGCATCAGGACCCAGCGCCGGATTCACATTCGGCGGAAGTCGATCGCGTACCTGGCTCAAGTACTCGAGCACTCGAGAGCGCGCCCAGTAAAGATCAGTGGCATCGTCAAACAGGATGTAGACGAATGAATCACCGAAGAAGGAGAAGCCGCGTACCGCCTTCACGCCCGGCACGGACAACATCGTGGTGGCCAACGGGTAGGTGACCTGGTCTTCGATGATGCGCGGGGTTTGCCCCGCCCATTGCGTGCGGATGATGACCTGGGTATCGGACAGGTCCGGCAGCGCATCCAGCGGCGTGTTCTTTACCGACCAGATACCGACCACCGCCAGCAGCGCGGCGGCAACCAGCACCAGCACGCGATTGGCGATGCAAGCATGGATCAGGCGCGCGATCATGGTGTGCCCTCCATCGCTTCGGACATGACCTCGCTTGCCTGGCAATCAGCGGCTGCGGCGGGGCCGAACTTGGGTACCAACTGCATATCCATGAACGGTGACTTGCCCGGCTTGTCGAAATGCTTCTCCGGCACCATCGGGTCATACCAGTACTGCACCGGGCAGCGCGGCGGCGTAGAGGTGGAGGTGTCTGGCGCGACAGGCGCCGGCTGTCTGGACGGTGACGGCACGACAGTGCGTGGTTCGTGCCCGGCGTCATGGCGCTCGTGCACACCTGATGCGCTGGCAGGGCGTGTCGGTTGTGCAGCACCCAGGCGCTCCAACGCACCGGAGAGACTGGCTTCGGAGTCGAGCAAGAACTGACCCGAGACGACCACGCGTTCACCACCGGCCAAGCCTGCCACGATCTGCGTGCGCCCTTGCACGCTACGTCCCACACTCACCCGCACTGGCCGGAAGCTCCCGTCCGGATCCTGCACGATGACCCGGCTGTCCCGCCCGGTGGCGATCAGCGCCTCCGTGGGAACGACTGGCAGGGCCTGCTCGGCGTCGGGCTGCACCAGAACCTCGGCGAACATGCCCGGCACCAGCCGACGCTGCGGGTTGCGCAGCACAATTCGCGCCCGCTGCGTGCGACTAGCCATGTCGACCTGGGGAAGCAACGCCTGGATCTGTCCGGCAAAGCGCTCTGCCGGCCAGGCACTGACCGTGGCCTGCACTGAGGTCCCCGGCCGCAAGGTGCCCAGCGCTGCCTGGGGTACCGAGGCCTCCAGCCACAACGTGTCCAGCCCATTGATCTTGAACAGTGGCGTACCGGGCATCACCGTCTGTCCCTCGCGTGCCAGGATCTCGGTCACGACACCACTGTGGTCTGCGCTAAGCACGACGCCACTTCTGGCCGAGGCGCCAGAAGGAACACCCAACGAACGCAACCGTTGTTGCGCCGCACCCTGCAGCTCACGCGCGCCCGCGGACTGAGCTTGGCTCAGGGCATGTGCTTCGGCGATGGCCGCGTTCCATGCCGGGGCCTGCACGGTGGCCAGCGTTTGACCACGACGAACCTCGGTAAACGGCGCCTTTACCTGCACGTGGGTGATCAAGCCTTCCATGCGCGCACTGATCACGCTTTCCTGGGTCAGATCCCACGTCAGTGTGCCCGGCACGCGTACGGCAGTCCCTAGTAACTCTACCGTCACTTCCTGAGTGCGTATGCCCACGTTCTGCTGCAGGCGCGGATCGATCTGCGTTCCGCCCCCTATGGCCTCATCTGCGTATTTGGGCAGCAACTCCATATCCATGAACGGAGATTTGCCCGGCTTGTCGAATCGCTGCTCCGGCGCCATGGGGTCGTACCAGTACAGCACCTTGCGTGCTTGATCTGCGACGCTCGTGCCGGGGGGCGGGGTGGTATCAGAGGTTCGAGTCATCCAGGCGTAGCCGCCGGCAAAGCCGAGCGCCAGCAACCCGAGGGCCACGGCGAGCTGTGTGAGACGCGTCTTGGTCGGGCTCATGGCGTGTTCTCCTCATGGGGTAGCAGATAGGCCAGTGCCGCCCAGGCACGGCCCTGTTCGCCCAGCAGACGGGCGTTCTCCAGGTGCAATTCGATCTCATCGCGCCGCGCTTCCAGCCACGGCTGCAGGTCGGCACCGGCGCCGTAGGCGGCCAACGCCGTGCGTGCACGATCGCGCGCCAAAGGCAGGCTCTGCGTGTTCTGGCGCTCCAACTGGCCGGTTAACCCGCGCCATCGCGCTATCGCGCGTTGCACCGACTCGGCTTGGATGCGCCGGGCCTCATCGCGCTCTGCGGACACCGCCTCCAGCTCGGCCCGCCGTGCCGCGATGCCTCGTGCTTGGCGGTTCTTCTGGAACAGCGGCAGGCCCACACCCACTTCCACCATGAGCATGTCGCTGCGCGCCATGCCGTCGGGTGCGCGCTCGCGACGTCCGTAGGTGAGCTCCACACTCCAATCCGGGCGGGTTTCGGCCACGGCCGCATCCACCTGGGCCTGGGCTAAGCTCTCGCGTGCCTCCCAGCCCAGTAGTGGCGTGTGTTGGTCCAGTTTGGCCAGCAGTTGGGTGGGCTCCAATGGCAACTGCGAAAAATCCGGTGCCGCACCACTGGCCAAGATCGCCTCTGGTGCAATACCCAACCACCGCGCCAGGCCGGCCTGCGCGGCGGCGTGCTCCGCATGTACCTGCTCCAGGCGATTGTCCAACTGCAGTAGGGCGGCCTGGGCGGCAAGCACATCACTGGCCCCGGCCGTGCCGCCTGCCAAGCGAGCACGCGCCGCACGCTCGGCTATACGGGCCGGCTCGCGCAGACCTTCCAACGCATCTACGGCTTGCTGCGTACTCCACAGCTCGATCCAAGCCAGCGCGGCCGCTTGGGCCACCATCTGCTGTTCGGCCATCGACAGTGAGCGCGCTTGCGCCAGCGTCGCTTGCGCCAACGCGTGCTCGGCACGTCGTTTCGCACGCGCAGGAAACTCCTGCATCAGACCGATTTGCTGGGTGGTCATCTCATCGGCCCGCAAGCTGAAGGCATCGGGTCCGCTGACGGGCCAGTTCGCCAGCCCCACGATCAAACGTGGGTCGGGAAGCGCGCCAGCACGCGCGGCTTCTTCGGTACTGGCATCGATCTGCGATCGGCGCACCTGCAGGGTTGGGGCGTTAGCAAGCGCCCGTTGTAGGGCTTCTGTGTAGCTGATCGGGATAGCGCGCGATGCCGCCAGCACAGGACCACTGAGCGCCAGGGCAAACACGAACCCACACGCCATCTTGCGCCTTGCACGCAAGAAGAAAGACATCTCCATAAGACCTCCGGGAAACGACAACGAGCGCGCTGCAACGCATGCAGCACGAGCACGGGTCAATCCAGGAGGGGGCTTAAATCAGCAGGCTACAGAAGCGCTGCAGGGGAGGCGGATCGGACACGCACACCGGAACATCCCGATACAACTGCGCGTGTACCGGTGGCAACAGAGCCTGCACCAGCGCGAAGGCGGCCAGCGCGGGCTGGTAAGGCACTTGAGGGGCCTTCGCATCGGCCGTGGCGATGTGATCGCGCTGGCAATGCTGGTCGCACAACGCCGGAGCATCGGGATCCGGCGTGGACATCTCTTCGCAACCGACCATCAGGGTCGCTTGTCCAGCTTCCACCGATTCCAGCGGACAGGCGTAAGCCACCAGCGCGAGTTGCTGCAGCAGCAGCGCCCACAGTCCCAGCCATGCCAGTCGGGCACGAGAACGGGGTCGCCGCCATCGCCTCAGCAGCCTCACCATGACAGCTCCCGCACGCCCGAAGCAGCGCCTGCGGACGCTGGGCAGATCAGGGCAGGGGACGTGCGAGCTCTCATGATGGCCAGTCTAGCCCTCTTGGGGCCGACTGTCATTGATCAGGATCAAGCCCTCGCGCGGACTCAGCGGTGGCATCCGCCGCAGCAGGAGGATGCGACGGCCGGGGCGGCCGGCGTACCAGCCTCAGAAGGGAGCACCGCAGCGATCACATAGCCTTGCCGCTGGATAGCCTCAACCGCCTGTTCTACGGCAAGCAGGCCCTCGATCTTGACCACGCCACTGCCCAGATCGACGTCCACCTGGGCGTGGGGGTCAAGGGCCTGAATGGCTTGGGTGACCGTTCGGACACAGTGACCACAGGTCATACCTTCAACAACGAGATTCATGGACAACCCTCCAAAAGCATCGGCGGTTTGCCGACGGCGTGACGATGAGCCTTCCCACGGTGGGAAGGTCAAACGACAGGCAAGTTGAGTGGTAATCCGTCCCGCGTTGTTGACCTTCCCATCATGGGAAGGCTCAGGCTACCTGCTCGTTCCTATTGGCCCTCACTCCATGGACATAACGCTCACTTATGCGAATTAAGTTATTGATTATATTACATTAATACAGGAATCGCAAGGTCTGTAGTTGCACCGTGCCCTGGCCGGCCACAAACGCGATAAGCTAAGCATTCCTTAGTGCTAGTCATTCTTGATGTCATGACGATGCCATCTGAGCGCACCCGCAATGTGCTGCAGGCGGGCGCGTTCCTCAGGCAGCTAGCGGCCAGCCAAGCCGTGCCTAAAGAGGTGCGGCAAGAGGCATATCGACTGCTGCGGCACTATCCAACCGTCAGCGACATCGAGGCGATTGCTGAGCACGAAGAGCGGCTGCGAGCGCTGACCCAGTCGGCCTTCGTACGACCCTACCTGAGCAGCGAGATCGAGGCGGATTGGTTCTCCGGGTACCCGCTCGGCCCTCATCGCATCTGACCATGAAGCAACCGAGCAGGCCGCGTGGAAGAGGGACTACGTCTGCGGAGACAGCGCTGGAGGCTTCCTTTGAACGGGCCCGCGACAGTGCGGCCGAGGAACGCGCATTCTTCAAGCGACTGATGGATGCGATCGTGTACGTGCATGCGCCCATCTCGGACGACGCGCAGACACTGCGGCTGGTCCAGTTCCGCCATCCTGACGGTTTCGATGCGATCCCTTTCTTTACCTCGCTCGACAAGGCGCAGGCGGCCAGCTCGTCTGCTGTCAGAATTCTGGGAGTTTCAGGCCGTGAGCTGCTAACCGGTACTCGCGGCGCGACGTTGATGCTCAATCCCAACTACGGCGGCGTTGTCCTGTACCCGGAAGAGGTTGCGACATTGTTGGATACGGGCTTTCTGGCCAGGGTGGAACGTCTGGCGCCGGCGGAGTTCGCGGTGAGACCTGCCCAGGCCGCGCCGGCTTGGCTCGCTCCGGCCATCAGCGGCAGCCTTGAGCACGCCGACTTCGTCTCGTCGGCCTATCTCCTGGAAACTCACTCGTCAGGGGGCGTCGAACAGCCTCCCGGTCTGTTGATCTGGCTGGTGGTGGACCTGGCTTTCGCCGAGCGGGCGGCTCGTCTGGTGACCACCGCCATACAGCCCTTATGCTCAGATTTGGACGTCATCATCGACTTGGCGGTCCACGACGTATCGCTGCCTTTGCCGGCGGGCTTGGATGATCCCCAGATCCTGCCCATATTTTTTCACGAGAATCAAGCCAACTTGAGCACAGCTCATCGGCCTATGAGCCCTGAAGATAAGCTACTAGCACTCCTTCCGGGATTGACCGAGGAAGAGAAGGAACGGCGGACCCGCGAGGGTATGGCCGACGTCGACGCTGGACGTACGATCCCGCACGAGGAACTACTGCAATGGATCAGGCGACGGTCAGAGCCTTCTTGAAGGTTTCCGTTGGGTCAGGAGCGTGGAAACTCTTGAATCCAATATTCAAGAAGGGCACGCGTGCCTGAGCAGTACTCCAGGAATGCCTGTGTCACGCGGCTTCTGGTTCAATCAAGCCTAGGTCTGTAATCCACGAACTGCCTGACGTCGAGGGGTGTTTCCTCGTTGAATCATGGTGTTAGAGACGATTCGGCTGTTTTTCTCACGAATCCCTGCCGACCTTCTTGAAAAACTGAACCAGACCTACCCAAACGCTTCCGTAAGGCAGGTGGTGAGAGGGCAGGTTAAGCACATCAGGGATAGCAATCCCAAGGAGATAGAAGCGCTACGACAGGAGGCCAACGATCAACTTCCTACTATCGCCGAGCTAAAGAGGGTCAGTGCGGTTGATCCAGAGTTCCGGATGGAAAACAGCTTCTTTGGGCCCAAGCCAGTCATCACCGCCCGCATCATCAACCGCTCAACACTGCCATTGAGCGAAGCGAGCTGGAATGCGGCGCTGTACATCAATGGCGATGTACAGCCTGTAGCCACGTCGAAGGTGCGCAGCGATTTCCGTTCCATCGAAGGCCTCAAGCCCGAACACCATGTTACGGCTCGATTCACTGTCGGATTCGTCAAGGGCGATAAGGCCTGGACCACCTTGGCAATTCGTCAAGCTACATCCACACGCGTCGAGCTGGAGATGATCCCTGAGACAGCAATGGACTTTACGGACAAAGCCTATCTAAGTGCCGATCTTCAGAAGCGCATTGATTTCCTTGAGAACCAACTCAAGCAAGCGAGCGAGTTCGAAGATGTCTGATGCTACCAAGCCCCGCCGGCGGATCACCCTCCGGCGGGGCTTGGTAGCGGTACCGACGTTCACCCCCGCCAAAGAGGACCATTACACAATGCGCCCGTCCATCCTCGCCTTGGACTTAGAAGGAACGCTGATTTCCAACGCTGTAAGCCAGATCCCGCGCCCGGGCCTCTACGAATTTCTGGAGTCGGCAAAGTCGCTCTTTGAGGGTCTAGTCATCTTCACCACAGTTCCGGAGCCTAGATTTCGCGAGATTGCCGACCTATTGGCTTGCGAAGGAGCGGCCCCGGGTTGGTTTGCCCGCTTGCCATACATAGACTGGACTGGGCCGACGAAGGATCTTGCCAACGTTTCCCAGCCCATCGGCTCTGCATGGCTACTAGATGATTACGCCCCCTATGTACAACCGGGACAGGAACATTGCTGGGTCCCGGTTCAACTGTTTTGTTCTCCTTACCCCGAGGACGACGCGGGACTGGACGATGCCATCGAGGCAATCCGTAAGCGACTGAACGAGTACTAGAGGGCCATCTCTCGGCCAGCGTCCAATGGGCCACAGGCTCGCCGGTCAACCAAGGTCCAGCGCTTCGTTGGAGAACCGTCGATATAGACCTGGGGGGGCGTTTACCGCGATAGAGTCCTGAGCCCCCTCAAACCATCTCATGGACCCGTGGCAGCTGGTCGGTCTACTCAGACTAGAAGCTAAAGCTGCCAACTGCCGCTAGGTTCCAGCCAGTACGCCATGCCCAGCGGCAGGAAAGTCTCCATTGCAACGTCCAGGATCAACGGCTGACGCCAACCCTGACCAGGCAAGAAGCAAAAATCCTTCCGGGCGAGGGTTCCAGCTTGCTCGCGTCCAGCTAACCAGATGCATCTGCGTTTTATCTCGCGATCAAGTGCTCGCCTCGCGGCATGCTCATCCAAACCGCTTTGTATGAACTCCGAGGCAGAATTTCGCATGCTCGCCCACAGCACGTAGCGCTTACGCCCCAAGCTGAGCGCATTCCATTCAGGCGATCCAATCGACTGAAGCCCGTCGCCTAGCTTCGGGTCCAACCGATGCTTCCGCAGAAGGTTTGCCAAGTACGCTCGAGCTTCGGTGGATGCCAGTGAAATTCCGAGATTCCGCCTCGCACTGGGCGTGCACTCAGCCGCCCACTGGGTGAGCGACCGGGTCAATGCCGACTCAAGGTTCAAGTCACTGCGAGACCACGGAGATTTGTAGGACCAAGCCAGGGGCTCATACAGAGATCTTGCGGCAAGCCGAGAACATTCGACTGGTTCGCGATGGAGGACGCGCAGCGTCGCAAGCGTGTCAAGTGCCTGCGAGGCCAACCCCTCAGCAGCTACCGGCGAACTAGCCGTTCTTGAGCGCTCTAGCGCGCACCACGCGCACGCAAGAAAGGGACCTATTGAACGAACGAAATTGTCCAGTTCTGGCCAGGGCGCGATGAGGGTCGGTTGGCTAACGACATAGGCCACACAGCCCTCAAATCGCGATACCAGTTGTCAGGATATCAACCTGCCCACAGACTGTCTATCTGACTTTCCGATATTGACCCTTAGGTGTTCTCTCCAGTTCAACGATATCTGAACATCCGATATCCTAGCCGTGCAGCGAATGAGCGGGGAGCGCCCCGGCGCACGACGCAGAACGTTACCGCATGTTGGGAGAGCCGAAATGATGCGCACCAGCGCTAGCCACCCGTTACTGATTGCAGAGTTGCCTGTTGGAGCCCATGGAGGCGGCATAGGGGTGACATTTGCGCCAGGCAAGTACCAGGAAGTCGCCATGACTGGAGCATGGGCGAGAGACCTAGATGTGGACGTCTCGGCTATTCAGGACTGGGGTGCCACTCACCTAGTCACCTTGCTTGAGCCTTGGGAGCTCAAGGACCTTCGAATCGAGAGCTTACCGGCGATAGTGGCGGGGAAGGGCATCTCTTGGCATGGACTGCCAATCACTGATGGAGCCGCACCAGACGACAGACTCCTCAAAGATTGGCTACAGCTAAGTGCTGAGCTCGTCGCTGACATGCTGAGCGGTCAAAGGATCGTGGTCCACTGCAAGGGGGGGTTGGGACGCGCGGGAACGGTCGCTGCCATGCTTTTGCTGCAGTCTGGCGAGGCCAAGCGGGCATCGGATGCCATCCACATGGTGCGGCATGCCAGGCCAGGCGCAATCGAAACGATTGCTCAAGAGGAGTTCCTAGAGTACTGGGCGCAGAGCCTTCACCCGGGCGGAGCTTGACCACTCAGGTGCGCAGTCAGGAACTCAAGGACGAGTTGCCTGTGGATCCAGAACTCGAGGGCTTCTTAGGTCTGGATCCAGAAATCGACGGCGTCTCCATAGTGGATCTTCGCGAGGGTTCAGGGCACATCAAAAATTCGCTGCCTCGAAAGCTAAGAACCTTGCTGTCGCACGAATCAGGGTCTTGTGCTGGGGCCGGACCAGCGCTATCGCTGACTAAGGCAGGGCAACCTCCAGGGACTGTACTGCGACGGCGCGATCAATAGACATCTGTCAGATGTATCGCCACCACTATCGATCTAATGAATGCTGACTCAGCCGATGCGTGCTGCCTTAGGAGTTACGATCTGACTGCACTCGTGGCCGAGGCGAAACGCCACGACGTACAGGACCGTGGCATCCATCGGCATACCTGAGCCCATCCGAATGACGACCTTACGCTGACCGTGCGACAGTGATACTCCCAGTTCCCGCAGGACCTCAATGCGCTGCTGCAGCCCGTCGTAGATGTCTAGCTTGTCGACTTCTGAATACAGGTCTTGGCAGTCGCGATACTAACGGTAGTAGTCGACCAGTGCAGCAAACTCGCTCGCCGCCTCGCGCGACAGCTCGAAAGCCGGTTCGGACAGATCCATGTCGCACGAAACGATCAGGCTGGCCAGCTCGCGCCCAGCAGCAAGCGGGGACACCGCCAGGGTGATGTAGTCGCGCTCAAACTGCGCTTGCGCCGCCTGCAGTTCCTCGTCTGTCGGCAGCGAGAAAGGCTTGTTGAGTGCATCGATGTCATTGAAATCGAAGGCGCGCGCCAGTGCGCGACGGGTGTCGAAACTGGCCGAGTCACCCTGCTCAACCCGCTGAACTGTTCGCACGTTCAGGCCCGAGATCTCGGCCAATTGTTCTTGCGACCAATGACGCAACTGGCGGAACTGGCGAATGCAGGCGCCAACCTCAGCAGCGGTAAGCAGGCGAGGCGGGGTCTTGGTGGTCATAGAAGATAACTCCGGAGGGGTAGGGAGCCCAGATTAGGAGGGTGCCGAACTTGGAAACATGACAGTCGCCCGACAGGCCCCCGACACAGATCAACTGCCAGGACTTGCCCCAACGAGAAATCCGGGGCAACTGCTTATGCGCCCGTGATGTTCTCCCCGTGCCCCCAGAGGGGGGCGAGGCCCAACTGCCTAGTCACTCACCACAGACCCCACCCTAGACGCGCAGGCGATCCGGGACAGCTCTATGGCGAGGGCTGATGGGGGGTCAATGGCTCCAGCTCTGGCAAAACACCCCCAAATTGATGATGCAGTGCATTCATCCATGCCAGAACTGGTTCGCCTGGCCACAGGTGCGCCAGATTCAGAAGGGTTAGCATGGCAAGCGCATTGCTGTTCATGGCCACCCCCGCCAGAAGCGCGCCCGGGTAGCCATTTAACTGCCTTGCCAAGGGGTGAATCCCGGCATGGAGATAGGAGTTCAAGCCGACATAAAGGCATTGTCTGGCTCTGCCCAACAACTGTGATGCTCCTCGGGGCCCAGAGGACTCAAGCTTTACGAGCATGTCCTGAACGCCAGGGAGCCTCTTTGCCGCTTGCTGACTCTCCAGAGTCAGGGGCGCAAGAAGCTTCTCGATGTCGGTGTCGGTAGCTGCATAACATGCCCAGGTTGCACGCACGAGGGCCTCATACTGGGGCCGGACCAGCGAGATTGCTGACTGGGGCAGAGTAGCGATCAGGGACTGTACTGCCACGGCGTGATCAAGGGACATCTGGCAAAGTGCCGCCACCGCCGTCGATCTTCGGTCACGTCCATGCTCTATCTCCATCCAAGCGGCTCGAATTTCACCCAAGAGCTCTAAGGAGCCCTCCAGCACAGACGCCCGATCCTGGTCAGCCGATTGAGGCACAAGTCATCCTAGAATCGTGATCTGCAGGCAAGAGTAACGGCTCGTCCATCGGGCAAAGCCCTCAGTTGGCCGGCTGGGCTGCAGCATCTGTTAGCCGGTAATCTCTGCATTGCATCATCCGTGCATCAGCAATTTCTGCGTTGCGTCAGTCGCAAGTCAAATTTTTCTGCAATGGACCGTCTTGCACTGAAATTTTATTCCTCAAAAGCTGAAATCTCTGCAATGGCACCCTAAGAATGTCTGCGATGAACAGCGTTCTGGTCCGCGCGCGATTGCTTCCTATATTGCAACCATACGCTCAGCCAGCCAACCGCCGGGATCCATGATCGCGCGAGCGGACGATCCCGGTCGCAAATGGCTGGCTGCCGTCACTCTCGTGGCTTTGAGCGATCAAGGGGAGCAGTCTGGCCCACGTGTCGAACAGAAGCCTTGGATCTTGGTGGATCAGAAGCGAAACCCGCAGCGCATCTTCCATCGCCTTGAGGTAGCCGCGGCGTATCTCAAGTGCGTTCTCGCAAGCATTGGGGCGACCAAGAATTTGTGTGATCGCGGAGGCCATAGCAGTCTGGACAGGAGGGGAGGGGAAGGCGATAGTCTGCAAACGTCTAGACGATCCCGCAATGAGCATCCTCAACGTTCTCCTCACTCGTGACCACCTCGTCGTCGCAGCGGATACCCTGGCAGAGGATGCTCTCACAGGGGCGTATTCCGCGGGGGCAAAGCTGCTGCTGATCCCTCAGCACAACGTAGTGCTTGCTGCGCGCGGGTCTACGCAATTCTTCCTGGGGGGCTCGCAGAATTCGGAAAAAATCGTACGCTAAGGTTTTCCGGGCATCCGTAGGGGCCGAAACTTCCCGTCTTCCAGTCTGCGGCTCTGCCGCCAGACGTAATCGCCGGTGAGGTTGATGTGCTCCCAGCCCAGCGGCGACAGGAATTGCAGCAGCTCGCCGTCCACCGGCTTGCCGGCCTCGACCAACCCCTGGGTGGCGCGCTCCAGGTACACCGTGTTCCACAGCACGATAGCCGCCGTCACCAGGTTGAGGCCGCTGGCCCGGTAGCGCTGCTGCTCGAAGCTCCGATCCCTGATTTCCCCAAGGCGGTTGAAGAACACCGCCCTGGCCAGCGAGTTGCGCGCCTCACCTTTGTTCAGGCCGGCATGCACGCGGCGGCGCAGCTCAACACTTTGCAGCCAGTCTAGGATGAACAGCGTGCGTTCGATCCGGCCCAGCTCGCGCAGGGCCACGGCCAGGCCGTTCTGGCGCGGATAGCTGCCGAGCTTGCGCAGCATCAGCGAGGCAGTGACGGTGCCCTGTTTGATCGAGCTGGCCAGGCGCAGGATGTCGTCCCAATGGGCGCGGACGTGCTTGATGTTCAGGGTGCCGCCGATCAGCGGCCGCAGCGTCGGGTAGGTCTGCACGCCCTGCGGCACGTACAGCTTGGTTTCGCCGAGGTCGCGGATGCGCGGCGCGAAACGGAAGCCCAGCAGGTGCATCAGGGCGAAGACGTGATCGGTGAAGCCGGCCGTGTCGGTGTAGTGCTCCTCGATCCGCAGGTCGGACTCGTGGTACAGCAGGCCGTCGAGCACATAGGTGGAATCGCGCACGCCGACATTCACCACGCGGGTGCTGAACGGCGCGTACTGGTCGGAGATATGGGTGTAGAACAGCCGTCCCGGCTCACTGCCGTACTTCGGGTTGACGTGTCTGGTGCTCTCGCCCCGGCCGCCAGCCCGGAAACGCTGGCCATCGGAGGATGAGGTGGTGCCGTCGCCCCAGTGGGCGGCGAAGGCATGCTGGTACTGGTGGTTGACCAGCTCGGCCAGGGCCGCCGAATAGGTCTCGTCGCGGATGTGCCAGGCTTGCAGCCAGGACAGCTTGGCGTAGGTCAGACCGGGGCTCGACTCGGCCATCTTGGTCAGCCCGAGGTTGATCGCATCACCGAGGATCGCGGACAGCAGCAACGTCCGGTCTTTGGCCTCGGCCCCGTCCTTCAGGTGGGTGAAGTGGCGGCTGAAGCCCGTCCAGTCGTCCACGTCCATCAGCAGTTCGGTGATCTTGATGCGCGGCAGTAACTGACTGGTCTGGTCGATCAGCGCCTGCGCCCGATCCGGCACCGCCGCATCCAGCGGGGTGATCTTCAACCCGGACTCGGTGAGGATGGCATCGGGCAGCTCGTTGTCCTTGGCCAGGCGGGCGACAGTGGCCAACTGCTCGTCCAGCAGCTGCAAGCGCTCTTCCAGATACTGGTCGCTGTTCGGGTTGATCGCCAGCGGCAGGGCCTGTTCCCGCTTGAGCGCGGCGAACTTCTCGGCCGGCAGCAGGTAGTCGTCGAAGTCGCGGAACTGCCGCGAGCCCTTGACCCAGATGTCGCCGGAGCGCAGGGCGTTCTTCAGCTCGGACAGGGCGCAGATTTCGTAGAAGCGCCGGTCGAGGCCTTCCGGGGTGATCACCAGTGGCTTCCAGCGCGGCTTGATGAAGGCGGTGGGAGCATCGGCCGGCACCTTGCGCAGGTTGTCGGCGTTCATCTCGCGCAGCGTCTGCACGGCTGCCAGCACGCCCTGCGCGGCCGGGGCGGCGCGCAGCTCCAATACCTCCAGCAGAGCCGGCGTGTAGCGGCGCAGGGTGGCGAAGTTCTCGCCGACCAGGTGCAGGTGGTCGAAGCCCTCCGGCCGGGCCAGCAGCTCGGCTTCGCTGACGCTCTCGGTGAACTCGTCCCAGGGGATCACCGCCTCGATGGCGGCATAGGGGTCGCTGCCGGCTTCCTTGGCCTCCAGCAGCGCCTGGCCGATCTTGGAGTACAGGCGCACCTTGTCGTTGATCGCCTTGCCCTGCTTCTGGAACTGCTGCTGATGCTTGTGCTTCGCGCCGCTGAACAGCTTGACTAGGATGCGGTCGTGCAGATCCACCAGCTCATCAATCACGGTTGCAGTGCTCTCCAGCACCACGGCGGCCAGGGTCGCATAGCGCCGCTGCGGCTCGAACTTGCCGAGGTCTTTGGGCGTCATCTGCCCACCCTCGCGGGCCAGCTTGAGCAGGCGGTTCTGGTGGATGTGCCGGCCCAGGACTTCGGGCAAGTCCACCAGCTGAAATGTCTTCAGCCGCTCGATGTGCTCAAGCATGTGCCGAGAGTTGGGTTTCAGCGGTGCCTGGCGCAGCCAGGTCAACCAGGTGATGCTGCTGCCGGCCTTGAGCTTCAACAGCTCGTCCAGCTTGGCCCGATGCGAGTCCGTGAGCGGTTCAACCAGGGCGCGGTAGACCCGCCGATTGGCCCGTGCAATGGCCTCCGAGCAAGCCCGGTCGATCACGCTCAACGCCGGCAGGATGCGTCGCTTCTGCCGCAGGCTCTCCAGCGCCTGGCCGGCCAGCAGCAAGCCCTTGTCGGTCTGCTGGGCCAGTTCGGTCAGCTCGCGCACCAGGGCGCGGAAGTCGGACAGGCCGAACGGGGCCAGTTGAAGGTAGGTGCGCAGTTCCTGGGCGTGCTCGCGACGGGTCACATCGCGCTCGCCGTACTTCGTCCAACTCGCCGGATCGGTCTGGACTTGCTTGGCCACCCACAGGATGACCGGTTCGGGCAGCTCGCTGTCAGTGCCCAACGCATAGCCGGGGTAGCGCAGCAGGCAGAGTTGCACGGCGAAGCCGAGGCGGTTGGCGTCGCCGCGCCGCTGACGGATCAGCGACAGGTCGGAGTCGTTGAAGGTGTAGTAGCGGATCAGGTCATCCTGGCTTTCTGGCAACGCGAGCAGGGTGCCCCGCTCCGTGGCCGAGAGGATCAAGCGACGCGGCATGTGTCAGTCGTCCGTGCGGAGGTACTGGTAGAGGGTTTCCCGGCTGATGTTGAACTCGCGGGCAAGCTGCGCCTTGGGCTCGCCGGCCGTCGCTCGCTGCCGCAGGGTAGCAGCCTGCTCATCGGACAGGGCTTTCTTGCGGCCCCGGTACGCGCCACGCTGCTTGGCCAAGGTGATGCCCTCACGCTGCCGCTCGCGGATCAGGGCGCGCTCGAACTCAGCGAAGGCCCCCATCACCGACAGCATCAGGTTGGCCATCGGCGAGTCCTCGCCAGTGAACACCAGGCCCTCCTTCAGGAACTCGATGCGCACGCCGCGTTGAGTCAGCTTCTGTACCAAGCGACGCAGGTCATCGAGGTTGCGGGCCAGCCGGTCCATGCTGTGCACCACCACTGTATCGCCTTCGCGGACGAAGCTCAGCAGCGCTTCGAGCTGGGGGCGCTGGGTGTCCTTGCCCGATGCCTTGTCGGTGAACACCTTGCTCACCTGTGTCTGTTCCAGCTGGCGTTCCGGGTTCTGGTCGAAGCTGCTGACCCGGACGTAGCCGATGCGGTGCCCCTGCACGATGTCTCCTTGGTTGAAGGCGGCTTAAGTGCTCCTTCTGTTCCGTTGTGCCTCAAACCCCGTTTCTGTCAGGCTGAAATCTATGACCTTCGCAGGCATGTGTCAAAAAATGCGAAAGATGACTCTATTCTGACTAAGCGGCGCGGCCCTGCCTGACATCCAGTTAGGGTATGCCTCAATCTGACGGTAGCGAGTCGCAGGCGTTCGGATCGGCATCGGTTTCGTTCCCTGTCTTGGCACGCGCTTCGAAGCGTTGATAACACTCCAACCCGCAGAAGTGCTCGACGTATTCCGCGCCTTCCGGGGTGAAGGCGGCATCGAGCGGGATTTCCTTGCAGCACACGCAGCAACTGGTGGTGGTCGAGTCACTTGCATTCATGGTGGCACCCCTCCATTGACTGACGAAGACGGCGAATGCCGCCGCCGGCATTGGCTTCGCGAACAGGAAGCCTTGTCCTGTGTCGCAGTCCGCTTGTCGCAATAGATCAAGACTCGCCGATGTTTCCACGCCTTCAGCCACCACATCCATGCCCAGCCCGTGCGCAAGCTGAATCACGGTGTGCACGATGGTTTGGTCGCGGCGGTCGTTGGCGAGCCCGGCGACAAACGATTGGTCGATCTTGAGCGTGCTGATTGGGCAGCACTTCAGATGTTGCAGACAGGAATACCCCGTCCCGAAGTCATCGGCGGCGAAGCGCACACCGATCTGCCGCAAGGCGTCCAGGGCGGGGAAGATCGCCGGATCACCAAACGCGACCGATTCGGTCAGCTCGATTTCGAGATACTCGGCGGGCAACTCGGCATCAGCCAGCACGCCCTTTACCCACCCGTCGAAGTCCGGTCCCACTTGGCTCGCCGAAACATTGACGGCCAGCCGGAACGGTCGCCATGCCAGCATTCGCCAGTCACGCATCTGGCGGCAGGCTTCGCCCAGCACCCAAGCGCCGATTTCAGGCATCAGGCCGGACGATTCGACCACGGGCAGGAACTGGCCCGGTGGCAATAGTCCAAGCGTCGGATGACGCCAGCGCAACAGGGCTTCCGCGCCGACAATCCCACCACTGCGCAGATCGACGACGGGCTGGTAGTGCAGTTCAAGCTGCCCGCGCTCGACCGCTTGGGCCAGTTCCGGCGTCGTCCATCCATCCGGCCGGAAAGCGCTCATTCTCTTTCCCTGAATGCCCGCAACGCCCGCGACAGGGACAGAAGGAACAGGCCGGTCAAACCGAGCGCCGCGATGACCCAATGCTCGCCGAGGAAAGCACCGGCGGTTGTGCCGGCCAGCACGACAGCGAGGATGGGCAGGTGGCAGGGGCAAGTCAGCACAGCCAGTCCGCCCCACAGGTAGCCGGTGATCGGTTTGTGCGTCTCGGACGGCAAGCGCTCGGGGTTGTTCATGGCAGACTCTCCGCGTGCTGTGCCGGCTCGGTCGGCAGGGTGGCCAACTGCACTTCCAGATCGGCCAACGCTTCGCGCCGACGCTCGACGAACTGACGCAGCAGGGCAAGCTGCGCGGCCGCTTCGTCGCCGTCCGCCGCATCCAGCGCCCGGCACAGCCGCGCCAGCGCGTCGAGGCCGATGCCCGCCTCGAAGGCCGCCCGCACGAAGCACAGCCGTTGCAAGGCGGCGTCATCGAACAAGCCGTAGCCGCCTGGTGTGCACGCCACCGGGCGCAGCAATCCGCGCAGCAGGTAGTCGCGCACGATATGCACGCTCACCCCGGCATCAAGAGCCAGCCGGGACACCGTGTAGGCGTTCATTGAACACCTCCTTTTTCTCACCCGGCGCAGCAGGAAAGCTGCTTCACATCCTTGTTGAAGGTCTGCGCCGCGAGCTTCAACCCCTCGACCATCGTCAGGTAGGGGAACAACTGGTCGGCCAGTTCCTGCACCGTCATGCGGTTGCGAATGGCCAGAGCCGCCGTCTGGATCAGTTCACCCGCTTCCGGCGCGACCGCCTGTACGCCGATCAGCCGATGGCTGCCTTCCTCGATAACCAACTTGATGAAGCCGCGTGTGTCGAAGTTGGCGAGCGCACGCGGCACGTTGTCCAAGGTCAAGGTGCGGCTGTCGGTCTCGATCCCGTCGTGGTGGGCTTCCGCCTCGCTGTAGCCCACGGTCGCCACTTGCGGATCGGTGAACACCACGGCCGGCATTGCGGTCAGGTCGAGCGCCGCATCGCCGCCGGTCATGTTGATCGCGGCACGGGTGCCGGCCGCTGCCGCCACATAGACGAACTGCGGCTGGTCGGTGCAGTCGCCGGCCGCGTAGATGTTCGGGTTGCTCGTGCGCATGCCTTGGTCGATGACGATGGCACCTTGCGCATTGACAGTGACCCCCGCTGCGTCCAGCGCGAGGCTGCGCGTGTTCGGTGTCCGACCGGTGGCAACCAGCAGTTTGTCGGCGCGCAATTCACCGTGCGTGGTGGTCAGCACGAATTCACCGTCCATATGGGCGACCTGGCTGGCTTGCGTGTGCTCCAGCACCTCGATGCCCTCGGCACGGAAAGCGGCTGTCACCGCCTCGCCGATGGCCGGGTCTTCACGGAAGAACAAGGTATTGCGCGCCAGGACCGTGACCTTGCTGCCCAGCCGGGCAAAGGCTTGCGCCAGCTCCAGCGCCACCACCGACGAGCCGATTACGGCAAGGCGTTCGGGAATGGTGTCGCTCGCCAGGGCCTCGGTGGAAGTCCAGTAGGGTGACTCTTTCAAGCCCGGAATCGGCGGGACCGCCGGGCTGGCACCCGTGGCGACCAGGCAGCGGTCGAACATCACGACGCGCTCGCCACCCTCGTTCAAACGGACGGTAAGGCTCTGGTCGTCCTTGAAGCGCGCCTCACCGTGCACAACGGTGATGGCCGGATTACCGCCCAGGATGCCTTCGTACTTGGCGTGCCGCAGTTCGTCGACGCGGGCCTGCTGCTGGGCCAGCAGCTTACTGCGGTCAATCGTAGGCACAGTTGCCGCAATACCGCCATCGAACGGGCTTTCCCGGCGCAGATGGGCGATGTGGGCGGCGCGGATCATGATCTTGGACGGCACACAGCCGACATTGACGCAGGTGCCGCCGATGGTGCCGCGCTCGATCAGCGTGACCTGCGCGCCTTGCTCGACGGCCTTCAGCGCCGCCGCCATCGCGGCTCCACCGCTGCCAATGACCGCTACCTGCACCGGGGGCTCGTTGCCACTGTGCTTTTCGGCGGCGGCCATCCATCCCCGCACCTTGTCGAGCAGTCCGACGCGGTTGTCCGCCAGTGGCGCATCGGCTAGCGTTGCCTTGTAGCCCAGTCCGGCCACGGCGGCAGTCAGCGCGTCCGGCGATGTGCCCGGCACGATGGCGAGTTGCGCTGTGCCCTTCGGATAGGACACCAGCGCCGACTGCACGCCTGGCACTTTTTCCAGCGCTTCCTTGACGTGCGCCGCGCACGAGTCGCAAGTCATGCCGGTGATTTTTAGATGGGTCATGCAACAGATCCTTTATCGTTTGTGGCGCCAGACAATGACGTCCGTTGTGCTGCGGTGCCGTTTTCAGTGACTCACTGCTTGACGCTGGACGGATAGCCCGCGTCTGCGGTTGCCTTGGTCAGCTTCTGCACGCTGGTCTTGGCATCGTCGAAGGTGACGACCGCTTGGCGTGTCTCGAAAGTCACGTCAACTTTGCTGACGCCTTCGACCTTGGAAATCGCCTTCTTGACAGTGATCGGGCAGGCGGAGCAGGTCATGCCCGGTACGGACAGCGTGACGGTCTGGGTGGCGGCCCAGACGGGGGCAACAACGGCGGCGAGGGCGAGGGAGGCAAACAGTTTCTTCATGGTGAACTCCGATCAGTAGAAAAATGGCATGACGTAGGGAAATCCGAGCGCGACCAGAACCAGCGCGGCCACGATCCAGAAAATGAGCTTGTAAGTAGCTCGCACTTGGGGAATCGCGCAGACCTCACCCGGTTTGCAGGCCGCTGCCTGCCGGTAGATGCGCCGCCAGGCGAAGAACAACGCCACCAGCGCCACGCCGATAAAGATGGGGCGATAGGGTTCCAACACCGCCAAGTTGCCGATCCAAGCGCCGCTGAACCCCAAGGCGATCAGAACCAACGGCCCGAGGCAGCAAGCCGAGGCGAGGATGGCGGCAAGCCCTCCAGTGAAGAGCGCGCCGCGCCCGGTTTTTGGTTCAGACATGCGCTTGTCCTTTCGAATTGAAATTGGATAGCGTAACCTTACTTCCGTACTCATGTACGGAGTCAAGCGATATGGAAAACAATTTGGAGAACCTGACCATTGGCGTTTTCGCCAAGGCGGCCGGGGTCAATGTGGAGACCATCCGTTTCTATCAGCGCAAGGGCTTGTTGCTGGAGCCTGACAAGCCCTATGGCAGCATCCGCCGCTATGGCGAGGCGAATGTAACGCGGGTGCGCTTCGTGAAATCAGCCCAGCGGCTGGGCTTCAGCCTGGATGAGATCGCCGAGCTGCTGCGGCTGGAGGATGGCACCCATTGCGAGGAAGCCAGCAGTCTGGCCGAGCACAAGCTCAAGGACGTGCGCGAGAAAATGGCTGACCTGGCGCGCATGGAGGCCGTGCTGTCTGAGTTGGTGCGCGCCTGCCATGCGCGAAGGGGGAACGTTTCCTGCCCGCTGATCGCGTCACTACAGGGTGGAGCAAGCTTGGCAGGTTCGGCTATGCCTTAGCGTGCTTTATTTTCCGTTTTCTGAGACGACCCCTTAGAAAGCCTAGTCAAAGAGCTGTCACGAGAACACCGTTAGCTTAGCGTACGATTTTTTCCGAATTCTGCGGTTCCCCCTTCCTCCGCATCTACGAGCTTGCACTGCAGGCCAGCTTCCGCGCAGATTTCACAATAGAACAGCTATCTGCCGAGCTAGGGCTGGTGGTGGACCAACTCTGGCCGAACTTTGAGAAAGCGGTTAGCGAAGCGGGATTGCCGATCGAGCAACTCGGGACCGAGTTGGTGCTTGGTGGATGGTCGTTGAAGAACGGCCGGATGATGGCCACGGCGTATGCGAAGAGTGACAGCCGGCGCCCTTGCGTTGTCCAGCCGATCGGGGGGCAGATGGCGTCGCCGGGCGAACCGCTCCAGGCCGCGACCCCTAGCATGGCCCAGGTGGATCTGCTGGCCCATGCGCGTCTCCAGGTCAGCTACCTCAATGGGCAATTGGGCCGGAAAGTAGCAGGAGGTCGACTGCTAGTTGGGTTTCTGCAGAAGGGGCAAGCCCTGCTCAAGGATCTAGGAGAGATCTAGGTCGCGGGAGTCAAATACGCTAGGGGCTGAAATCGAAGTTCAGGTCTGGCCCTAAGGCAGAAGGCCAAAGCAGACCAAGGTCGTCCGTGGATTTGGGATGTTTATCGAGGGCAGGGTGGATGTCCGCTTCTGGCCGGAAGCGGACATTGGGCGGCGACCGGCCCGGTGATGGCATCCGCCTTCGACCCAAAGCGGGCATCGTTCTCGACACACCTGAGTTGATCCGTACTCCAAAGCCTGTTTCCGCTACCCCTTGTAGTGCTCGACGTAGAGCCCCAAAGCTGCCAACGACGCATACACGGCGGACCCAGCGTTGGTCGCGTACAAGGCAAAGGGAACCGGAGGATCGCAGGGAACTGTTGCGATGAACCACGGAGCTGAGCTCGTCAAGCTCGTCCTAGGTGATGTGAGGAATCCTAGCTCCCTACGCATACCTAGCGCCTCGCGGACGTACGCCTTGTTCCAGCCGCCAGTCTTGCACGAGACCCCAAGTAGTAACTCCGTAAATGCGGGATAGCGACGGGTCTTAATCGGACGATATACACCGACGTCAATCTCGTGACGGTCAGCCGCTTTGACCACCGTCGTGCCTTTCCAGCTATGGCTTAGTGTGGTGACCTGCACTGAAATCCTAATCTCGAGCTTCTCAGTAGACGTAGATCCACTGATGTAATCGTGATCCGGATGGTTTGCTTTGCATGGAGATCCTCCAAACGTCAGGACGCCTGCCATCTTGGGGGTACACGTGAGCTTGTAGCCCGCACTATCGATGATTCGCAGAAGCCTAAGCAGCACCCGAAGTTCGTAAGCCTTTCCTTGCGCGTAGGGAGACCCGCTCGCCTTAGCACGCGAAATGGCTGCTTTCACAGCGTTGAGGATTGCTAACTTACTGATCGTCACAGTCGCGGTCCTCGTGGCGCGTGTTCCTCGCGAGGGTCGTCCGGTGGCAGATATCGAGCGATATAGGCCTCAAGATCTGCCTGCTCGTGATCCGTCAAACGCTGGGGTGATACAGTTGGTAGATGTGACCGGATTGAGCGAACTCGGCGACCTTCTGGTGTCTCAACAGTGTAATGAACGTCCTCCAGTCCGGTGAGACCTTGGACCAGCTTCCCGATCTCACCCAAGGTTTGCGAGAGGGCGTCTTGGGTCGTCACAGGTCTAAAATCGAGAACCGCCGCAAGTGCGGCTGCAGCTTGTGCATTCGTGTCGTCCTCGTAATCAGACATCGCCTGAACAATCGCGGAGCGAAGCGATCTAACAATTTGTGGATCAAGCTCAGACGCAAGGGCTAGCGCCTTCCCTATCTCCCTAATTACCTCTTCACCACCTTGATCTTCTGCCATTCACAACTCCACAGCTGTAGACATTAACGGGCCGCGCGGGATGAACCGCCCGGATTCTCTAAATTCAATTGCCGAAGGTTGCCGTTGGCAATGTTCCTTAAGAGTAAGGCACAGTGCGGTTTGGTTCCATAAGCGGATCGCGCTGGCTGTATCCCGAAGTGTGCGATGACGCCGAAGCTGGATAGTGTCGCTGAATTGGACCATCAGGCACTTAGGTCTGAGCCCTGATACAGATTGATGATATGACTCCAAGTCGCGTACGGGCTGCGAAGAGCACCGGCTACTTTGGTCCGCTTCTGACCGAAAGCGGACATTCGTTTAACCAAGGGTGAAGGAAACTTTTAGGGCCAGGATGGACTTCAACTCTCTCGTTCGCTCGCTTCTATCCGATGCGAAGATGCGCCGTAACAAGCCTCTGCGAGACTAGTGCGCGAGCCAGGTCGCTGACATTGCTCCATGGCCTATGACGTGCCCCGCACCCGCTGGTCAAATGGAACCGCCCTCGGCACCATGGGCACGACCATCTAAGGAGTTCTTCATGCTCTACCAAGATAAGTACGTCGCCTTCATCGACATGCTCGGGTTCTCCGCACTTGTCCAAGAGTCGGCAGCCGACATGAGCAAGCTTGATGAAATAGCAGAGGCCATCGACAGACTAAAGAACACAGCGTGCTGCAACCCAGCAACAGCACTTTTGTTCACTTACTTCAGCGACTGCATCGTCATATCAAGCAGCCGCTCTCCTGCTGGCCTTGCCGACATCCTGAGCTACATCAGAATGTTGGCCGAGAACCTGCTAGTGGTTGATATATTGATACGTGGAGGGCTCACAGTTGGAAGCATTCATCATGATTCTCAGATGATCTTCGGACCGGCGATGCTGGACGCCTATCGCATGGAATGTAAGGAAGCACGCAATCCCATGGTGCTCGTGAGCGAAGAGGTGCGATCGGATGCTCGCGCTGCGGGGTTAAGCAACCTGTTGACGTGGGATGACGAAGAGCCAGACCGCCACTATGTCCACTATCTGATCTCGTACAGCGCTTATGACTCTAATCCAAGGGCGGGCGTCGTGATTCTCGATAGCCAGGCCGCTCTCATCCGGCATTTCATCGCCAAGAGGCTGCTAGGCGCTCCGGGTAAGATCCTGGATAAAGCCGAGTGGATGGAACGATATTGGAACGAGAAGGTGGCGACAGGTGGAATTCTCGGACGTGTTGACAGGGTCGCAGACCTTGTTAGGCCCAATGCGCGACCATTTCGCAGCAGACTCGCCGTTCTAGCACCGCAACCGGGCGCCACTAGTGTGGACTAGCGAATCAGGCAAGCAGCTGCCGATTCCTTGCAAAGATTCAATTCAATTGGCCATACGGAAGCACGTGCAATCCCTGATGGCAGTCGGGACCACCATCTCCCCATTGCCAGCCGCGTCTGAACCAGCGCCCGGAACGCTTCAGCGGAAGGGGCTGGTCCCTTCCGCTGGTGCCTGCCCTGGTTGCACCGGCTATGCGCGGCCACCACGTTCCCGGACACGTCTCTGCCCCCGTCCTGTTGGGCCACCAGGTGCTCGGCGGTGCATTGAAAGGCTCGGGCCTTACTGGCCTTCAGCCCGAGCTCTGAGGGTGCAGTGAGCCACATCGGCAGGCCGCAATAGAAGCAACGGCCCGATTGGGCGTAGAAGGCAGAAGTGCGAAGGGATCTGCGGCGTTTGGCGGTCATGGATGGCTCCGGAATCGAAGGATTCCCGTGCCCCCATTGGGTGGACCTCGGGCACCCGGAGCCTATTGGCTATGCGGGCACAACACCGGCGCTTTATAGCGACTGGCTAAGGCGTTATAGCTCAGCGCTTGAGCCGCTACAAGGCCCAGATGCCGACCAGAACGGGAGGGAGTCACCGACGCCCAGTTAAGGTCAAAGCTTGGTCAGGGGGCGAGCGACGCGCTTGAGCAGGTGGAGCGGGGCGTGGCGCGTCACCCAGGGAAGTCGCGGTGTTGTAGTCCTGCTCAACCCGCTGAACTGTTCGCACGTTCAGGCCCGAGATCTCGTCTAATTGTTCTTGCGACCAATGTCGCGACTGGCGGAACTGGGAAGTGCAGGCGACAAGCTCTGACCGATCAGGTGCGCAGTTGGGAACTCAAGGGCGAGCTGGATGTGGAGCCAGAAATCGAGGGCGTCTTAGGTGCGGATCCAGGAATCAAGGGCATCTTTGGGGGAGATCTGGAAATCGCGGGCGTCCTTGTGGGGAAATACGGGCGGACAGCTGTGGGATCTGGGGCGTTTCCGTTGTGGCAGTCAAAGAGCCGAGCCAGAGGCCCAGCCATTGCCATGCAGAGCCAACAAAGGCCCAGATTTGACGGATACGACATTTCGCATAATGTATACAACGTGGGCGTTATCGAAGCCCGGCGCTGCCGCTTGAGCCTTGTGGGGCAGGGTAAATCCTACGGCGATACACAGTGCCATTGCCGTGGCGGCGAGCTTCCGCCAGACGGCCTTTTCCTCGCGACTGACCGCACGGGCCTCGCCCACTATTCCCAGGACGCGCGCCAACGGCAGGCCGGTTAGACCCGCCAAAGTTGCGCACATCACTGTGTCCGGCAACGAATATCCGGATTTCCAGTTCGCAATCGTTCCCCGCGAAACGCCGAGCTGGCGCGCGAATTCCGCGTCGCTATTGACGTTGAGGGCCTTTCGAGCCGCATCGATGAGGTCTGTTACGGTCTGCACTGTTCAACCCTGTTGACACCCTTGTTCAACCCCTTTATACATTGCCCCGTGTTCAACGGCGTTGAGCACCCCGTCACCGGCACCCCAAGGCCGCTGGCGGGTCCCCTTGGGGCTTGGGGAGGGGTAGGGCACATGGACGCATTCGTTTCAGTCGTGCTGCTGGGTTGCATCGCAGCCGTCTCGCTGGGGTTAGCAAAATTCGTGTCGTGGTGCGTTGACCGGCGCGTGTATTCCGCCGGTCGTGCCGCACGCGAAAGCCAATACGTTGCGCAGTCGGTCGCTGATCTGCGCCGCCTGGAGATCGAAGCGTCCAAGCGCGGCAACCTGCTGGCTGCTGCCGAGCTCGCCGAAGAGCAGGAGCGTGCGGCGTGATCATTTCTCCTTCGTTTATCCAGTACGTCTGTGATCTTCCGGTCGAAGACATGGGCCTTTTCGTGGTTCTCCTGTTCTTCATTGTCATTGGCTTGGGTGCGCTCGTTTCGATTGTCATTGAGCACCTGGCACTCGCGGTTCGCGAATGGCGCTCTGCTCGCCAGGAGCGCAAGTGATGGACCGCCTTGATCTGGATTTCTGCACTCTTCGACACCAGCACAGCGAACAGTGCGCCTCGCGCGTCCGTCGTGCGGACGACGCGATGGAGCTTGTGCATCAGGCACTGGAAACGGTGTTTGCGCTCAAGCGTAATCGTGTTGCTCGTTTCGAACAGATGGACCTCTTCGCGCAAGCGTCCGACGAGGAGTTGATTGCGTTCTGGTGGGGTGTGCATCGTGCCTGCGGCGTTGAGTTCCGCCGCCTGCTCAACATTTTCTGGACCAGGTGCCCACATAAGTCGTCGCACGGACGGGGCGATGAGTCATGAACAGCCACTACCCCAACAGTCCGTGCTACCTGTGCGGGGGCAGCCTACAGACCCTCCGAGCGACGGATGCGACCCTGAACTGCTGCACCAGCTGCGGCACGTTGATTACCAAGCGCAGGGATACGCCGAGCTACTCCAGCGTGTTCCCTGGCAACAGTTCTGGACGCTCACGTTCAAGCTCAGCAAGACCAGTCGAACAGGCGGCATGCACGAGGAAGCGGCTGATAAAGCGTTCCGCTACTTCGTCAGCTGCCTCAATCGCAGTATCTACGGTCCCAAGTGGGCCTCGCGCTGGCACGGCGGCATTCAGTGGGCGCGAGGACAGGAGTTCCACCGTGATGGCCGCTTGCACTTCCATGCCGTTGCAGCTGCACCTACCGATGACCTTAACCGCCTCGCCAGCCGCTACGAGTGGCACGAATGGTGGTACCGGGAGTTCGGTCGCAATCGCATCGAAGCGCCTCGCAGCCAGGCGGATATCACTGGCTACGTAAGCAAGTACGTCACGAAAGGCGGTGTGGTCGATTTCTCGCGGAACTTCGGGGCATGGAACCCGCCGCCCATCGACTACACGCGCCGCCCAGAGCAAGACGCCTTGATCGCAGGCGACAGCAACACGCGATCCGACCGGCCGGGGCGACACCTGGTCACCGGGCGGACTGATGCAAGCATCGCGCAACGGGGCAACAAGCGGTCCACCACGTCTCCCTGCGGGGGGGTAGGGGGGGACTTAGCTTGACCCCACAGTACCGCCCGAAATTTGCCGACCTCCAAACGATCAATCTCACACGAAGCCAAAAGGAACAGACCGATGAACGCTCCCAAGATCACGATCAACAGCAATGTCGAGACCCGCACTGTCACGACCAAGACCGGCATGCAGAAGCCTGTGTACAGCCAGCGCGCAACGCTCGAAACCGAAGCCATGCGCATCCAGATTGAAGTTGAAGTGGATGGCCTGGACAAGGGCTATCCGGTTGGTGCGGTGAAGGAGTGGGACGTCACCACTGATCTTGTTCCGGGTCGCTTCGGCGTGGAACTGGCTCGCCGTATGACGCTGGTTGATCCGGCAGGTGCTAAGCCGCAGCCCACCACGAAGGCGGCCTAATCATGTCTGGCCCGGCACCTCTTTACGTTGTCGGTTGTGCTGCGGAGAACGTGCAGCAGGACGGAACGTGTTCGGTGCCGGTCTGGATGCCGTACCACCAGCCCATCCTTCCACCCCTTGATGTGGCTGATGGAACCCTTGTCGCGGCGGCCATTGTTGGCGTTTGGGCAATCGGGTTGAAAGCGCGCCTCGTATTCCGCGCGGCGCGGCTAGGGGTCTACTGAAATGACGAGGAAAACCATGGAACTGAAGAACAACCTGCGCCGCTTTGGCGGTTCCGTCCCGGCCAAGGTCAGTGCCGGTGTCGCCACCCTGATGGCATCCGGAGCCGCCCTGGCATCGGGCGGTTCGGGTTCGCCGGGCGCCGCCATTGCTGGCGAGCTTTCGGGCGGTAAGGCCGATGTGATGCTGGTGGTTGCCGCTGCGGCGGTGATCCTTGGCGCGATCATCCTGTGGGGCTACGTCAAGAAGGCTCGCTAACGCGGGTGTCCTGGGCGGAGTAGGGGGCGCGCGGCAACGTTCGCCCCCTTTTTATTGGGAGAAGGGTCATGGGGTACTTCATCATTATCGCGGTCTGCGGCGCGTGCTGGCTCGCATTTGAGGGCATGTGATGCTCGCGCATAGATACGGCTGGATCGTTACGATCATCCTGGTACTGGCAGGGTGCGCTGCATTTGCGCCGACTGTGCATGCGCAGGTCTACCCATGTTCAACGTCGAAGGACGTGTCCAGCAGTCAATGCCCGGATGAGGGCAAGGCGTATGCCGCAGCCTGGGCTGTGGCGAGGGCGGTAGCTCAGTCGTCGAACGCGGGATCGCCGGGTGTTTGGTGTCCTGGCGTCGAGCGTGCGGGCGGTGCAACTGCGTATACCGCGTATGTCACTCCCTGTGCCAATCAAGGCCCTCAGTGGGAGACGCGCACGCGCACCTGGCCGCAGGGTCAGGAGTGTTCCAGTCAGACCGGTGGAGTGACGCCGTTCTTTCCACCGTCTGGCTCAACTCGATGCCGCGAGGGCTGTGAGTTTCAGTACCGTGACAACGGCGACGACACCACCACCTATAGCGCTACCGGTAAGGTTTGCGATGGCAAACCGGATTGCACGGCGGGCGGTCGGAACATGGTCTGGAATGCCATGTTGGGCGTGTGCCAGCCGGTGGAACCGGAGTGCCCGGAAGGTAAGGTCAAGGTCGGCAACGCCTGTGCCAATGAGAAGCCTTGCCCGGATGGCATGGCATTGGTCGCGGGTTCCTGCAAAAAGAAGGATGAGGAATGCCCGTCTGGCATGATCCGCAGCCCTTCGGGTCAATGCATACCCGGCGATGGTTCGTGCGCAGCGGGAGAGGTGCGAGGGCCTGATGGTACCTGCAAGCGTGATAAGGACAATGATGGCGAACCTGATCCGACCGGGCCGGACGATAAGGATTCTTTCTCCGGTGGTGATACGTGTTCGTCGCCCCCTTCGTGTAGCGGCTCGCCGATCATGTGTGGGCAGGCACGAATTCAGTGGCGTATCGACTGCAACACGCGTCGTAATAACAACATCAGCGGCGGTCATTGTTCGCAGGCAGGTATGCCCACCTGCACTGGCGAGAAATGCAACGCGATGGAGTACGCGGGGCTGTTGATGCAATGGCGATCAGCGTGCGCGTTGGAGAAGCTCGCTGCGGGGAAGACCGAGACGCCGGGCAACAACACCGATGCCAACGGCAATGGCGTGCCTGATGTGCTGGAAGGTAGCGGCGATCCTGCTCCGATTGGCGATAGTGCAACCGACGTCCAGGGCGCCAAGAAATGGGGTATTGGGGTATCAACCGGATTGCTCGATACGAGCAACATGTTCGGCGGAGGATCGTGCCCCACACCGCCTACGTTCAAGCTGATGGGCCAGACGATCAGTGGCGCTGACTTCCCGTACTTCTGCCAAGCGGCTGCGATTCTGCGCGGGCTCATTCAGATATTCGCCGCGTTCGTTGCATTGAAAATCCTGATGGGTTGGGGGTTCTGATCATGATGGTTTGGACATGGATTCTTAAGGCGGTCGTGCTGCTGGTCGGCACGCTGAAGGATGCGGCAGCGGGGATTTTCGCCCGCATCCTTGCGACGTTCGGTCTTACCACGGTGACGTTCAATGCGGTGTTACCGAATCTCAAGGCGTTCGTGCTGCAGTACATCGGCGGCATCAGTGGCCCGGCGCAGGAGCTTCTCGGTTACCTGGGCGTCGGTACTGCGATGTCGATGATTCTCTCGGCCTTGACGGTTCGGCTCACCTGGAAGGTGTTCATCGTGCCGAAGGCAGTGGCCGATCAGCTGGGGGCCGGGTCATGATCTATTGGTATACCGGCCAACCTGGTCACGGAAAGACGCTGCACGGCATTGACCGGCTATTGGATTTCAAGGATCAGGGCAGGGCGGTGTATGCCTGCAACATCCGCGAGTTCGACTATGCCAAGGCCGGTGTGTTGGAGATGACGCCAGAGCAGTTCCGCGACTGGCCGGACTTCCTCCCTGATGGTGCTGTCGCCCTGGTCGATGAGGCGTACGAACACAACATGCTTCCGAAGCGGCCACCGGGGTCTAAGGTGCCGCATCACGTCGAACAGCTTGCGAAGCATCGTCATCGCGGTTTGGACTTCATCTTCATCAGCCAATCGCCCGATAAGCAGTGCGATCAGTTCGTGCACGACCTCATTGAGAGGCATGTCCACGTGCGTCGTCGCTTTGGCACGAAGTTCGTTCACCTGCGTGAGTTCGACCGGTTTGAGGCGCAGGCCGAGAAGGCAACGCCGCTGGTTGTGAAGCGTAAGGCGCTTCCCAAGCGCCCGATGGGGCTTTACAAGTCCACGGAGCTGGACACCACCGAGCGCAAGATTCCCTGGTACTACATCGCGCTGCCAATTGCGGTGGTGGGTGGCCTCGGGCTGATGTACTACACCTTCGGCAACATGGGAGAGCGGTTAGGAGGTGGCACGGCTACGCCCCCAGCGCCGAGTGCACAGAGCGCGCATGCACCGCCTGACGGAGCGTCAGCGACGGCGGGCGGTGCAGGCGGAGCGAGAGGCACGAAAACGATTCGGGAGTACGTCGATCAATTCATGCCGCGCATCCCATCCGAGCCGTGGAGTGCACCGGCCTACGACAGCGCCATTAACCTTCCCAGCGAGGCTCCTCGATTGTTCTGCATGTCTTCGCTCGGCGGGCCCAATGCTCAGGGCAACATTGATGAACCAAGTTGCACATGCGTCACCGAGCAGGGAACCAGGTATCAGCTGGCCGATGAACCCACTTGTCGACTTATTGCACGGCATGGGCAGTACGAGCCGTTCCGTGACGAACGCAATGATCGTTACGTCGATGGCCCTTCCCAAATGGAGCGCGCTCGCGGTGACATTGCGAATAGAGGGCAGGGTGGTGGTGTTGCCCTGGAGCATGTGGAGCGGGCCGTTGGCAGCTTCCCTGAGTCCAAACCGCATCCGACTACTACCTACATGACCACTCCACCCGGACCCAACAAGCTATGACCAGCGGCGGACGCGAGTTGTTGAAGTGGCTTGCCCTGGTGCTGATGACCGGCGATCACGTATTGACGGTGTTCGGGCTTGGTTACGTGCCGGTGGTGTCCGAGCTTGGCCGGGGCGCGTTCCCCGTGTTTGCCCTGGTCATGGCCTACAACCTGGCTCAGGACGGCGCCGATGCTGGGAAGTCAGCACGGCGCCTGGCGGCTTGGGGCCTGGTCGCCACTCCCGCGGCTACTGTGGCATTCGGCCAGGTGCTGCCACTCAACGTACTGCTTACCTTTGCCGCCGCGGCTGGCTGCATATGGGCCTTGGAGCGTCGTCAGTGGGCATTGGTCGCCCTACTGGCAATCGTCGCTCCCGTCGCGCTGGACTACGCCTGGCCGGGCGTGTGGCTTGTTCTGGCTGCCTGGCGTTGGTATCGAGGGCAGGGCGACCACCCTTGGCTGGTGTGGGCTTGCATGGGCCTGGTGTGCGCTTACAACGGCAATGCCTGGGCACTGCTGGCGCTGCCGGCACTGCGCCTTGGGCACGTGGAGTGGTCTATTCCAAGGTCCGGCCGGGCTTTCTACGTTTACTACGTCGGCCACCTGGCGCTTTTGGTGGCTATTGCCGGTGTAACCGTTGTTTAGCAGGGCGAGTTCGGGAGGTCGCGCCAGCCGCCGCCTTCCATTCGCTTGAATCGGCGCCCATCAATGCAGCGTTCTCCGGCCTCGAGCGGTCGCCGCTCGGCTGGTGGCAAGGCACGATCAAGGCGAATCGTGCGCCGCACTTGGGCCAACTCTGCGGCGGTTTCAGCCTGCAATTTGCGCTCCCACTCGGCTGTCTGGCGATCCAGCGCCGCCTGTTCTTCAGGTGTCGCTGGCCGCATCAGCTCGCGGGTCATGGCCGCTGCTTGGCGCCGGGCGTTCCATTCAATGAGGCCCATTCCAATGGCTACGAGTAGCGCCGCGCCCACGCCGATGTAGACCCAGGGCGAGGTTGATTCGCTCTGTCGCGTTGGTCGGCTACGGTCGCCCCGGAATCGCACATCTTGCAGATCCGGTGCGCTGAATGTTGGTTCGTGTCGTTCGCGTTCCATACGGCCCCCAAGGCGTCCTGGGCGCATTCTAGCCGGGGTGTAGGGGCAGCGCCCCTACGGAAGCGCCTCACACGCGCTGGCGAGGTCTCGGCCCCGGTGCCGGCAGGACTGCCGCCACTGGATCGGCGTCAGGGCCAGCCATCCCCCTGGACAACCGCCGTTGGCGCCGTGCCATCAATGTGGCCACGTCGATCACTTCGGCGGAATCCATTGTGCTGGAAGGCTTCCCGGCGGGCGCCGATCGCAACTGTGTCATCATTCGGCGCCATTCCTGCGCTTGGCAGGCGGTGAGTGACAGCCACGCCAGATCCTGTGGCTCGAGTTCTCGGCCTTCGGGTGTGATCAGGCGATCACCGAGGAAAGAAAAACCGGCCCAAGGGCCGGTCAAGTCGATACGGTGGTGCGGGTCGAACTCAATCATGCCGCGATCTCATCCTTGGCCGGGGTTCCGGGGCGAAGGCAAGAGCCGAGCCAGAGGCCCAGCCATTGCCAAGCGGAGCCGACGAAGGAGGACCAGCGCTGACCGAAGCGCCTGATACCATTTCGCATAATGTATATTATGTTCAAGATGCTGCGGGGGTGGCTGGCACGACTCTTGCCTCGCCCCCTGTCCCTGTTACGGCATGGAGCCTGATTGTGCGTGATCGGAACCTAACCGGCCCTTGGGCCGGTTTTTCGTTTAAGGCCGGCCGACTGGTCACACCCGAAGGCCGTGAGCTGGAACCGCAGGATCTGGCATGGCTCTCTCTGCTGGCAGCACAGGCGCAGGAATGGCGTCGGATGATGGAGATTGCCCGGGGCGGCCAGAAACGGCCGTTCGGGCGTGCCGGTATCGTTGACCTGGCCGAGGTCGCCCATCGTCGCGCAAAGCGGTCTACCGGGGTGATGGCTGGTCCTGACGCCGATCCTGTGGCGGGTGTCCTGCCAGTACCGGGGCCGAGGCCTCGCCAGCGCGTGTGAGGCGCTTCCGTAGGGGCGCTGCCCCTACACCCCGTAGAATGGCCGCCGGATCACTTGGGGGTGCCATAGATGGCGAATTCGGCGGGATTGGTTTGGAAGGTGGCGTTAGGAGTGTTCATAGGCGGCAGCGCTCTGCTGCTTGCAACATGCGGTGTCCTGGGGATTGCAGGACACGCAGCCATGAAAGAACAAGAGCGTGCCGGAGAGGCCCTCGCGCGCCAGCTGTATCCAGAAGTCCCCATGGCCGAAGTGCGCAAAAAGCGTGAGGCCGCAGAACGAGCAGCAAGGCCCAAGGAACTTGCGCCGGATCACCGCTGCATCAACGGACAGACATTCCGGCGCGTGGAAAATGGATGGGTGCAGGTTTCTTCATCCTGCCCCCCGTGATGCGTCACGCAAATCAGAAGCTGGCCGGGTACGGCGGCGTCTCAGGGAACGTCCCCATTGGTCGTTTCCCGACCTCGACAAGCGCGTGAGGCGAAGCCTCACGGGAACTCGGCGACTCAGATTGAGCGATGGCTCGGGCTGGGTCATCCCGTGCCGGTTCTGCCTGTTGTCGCGGCGCTCGATACGGATTGTAGGCCGGGCCATCGCGTGCGATCGCTACGCATACCGGTATAGAAATCTTGGCCTTGGTGCCCTGCTCCGTTACGCACGTGCAGGTGGTGTCCTGCTCGGTGGTACCGGATGCCATGCAGTACAACTCAGGCTGCGATTGAACGCTGCGATCATCGAAGGCGGGTGCCGACCACGGCTGAAACTCAATTCGCGGCGTGTGACGTTCGATGTACTCCTCACGGTTGAGGGGCCGTGCCGCCGGCCCGCCCGCGCCCAAGGGCGCCAGGGCTCCAGCCGCCGGCAAAGCACCGGCCCCCTGATCCACCTTCTTTGGTGCCGAAGGCGACTTGATGATGAAGGCATAGATGATCCAGACACCAAAGACTAGCGCGATAGTGACCGACAGCGCCTGCCAGACCTTCTTAGGCACCTTGAACTTGTGGCTGGCCGTGTGCAGCGTGGCACTGCGATAGCGGCTATACAGCGCTTTGGGGTACGCCCAGATTTCTTCTTCGGCCTTGTCGCGCACCTTCTCATCGTACGGATCACTTTGGACGCGCGACCAAGTGAGGACGCCTGCCCGCTGCATGCCGAACGAACGATTCATGTGCGTGTGCGAGCCAATGAGCGTGCGCACCTGGTGGTGAATCTTGTTCGGCCATTGCGTGACGAACACAAGATCGAAACCGCGATGCCGATGCGTGGACATGGCACGGATGCGAGGATCATCGGATTCACCCGGCTTTCCGGTGGACGGGAACAGCTTGCCGTAACGCTCCAGCCCCTGTGTGTTGCCATCGGAATGCGCTTCGTCATAGATCACAAAAGAGCCGTCCGGAAGCTGTGTCCAGTCGTTGTGATCGGGCAACTTTTCCATCCACGGGAAGGCGTCTGCGCCCTCCTCTACTGTGGCGCCCGCGATATTGGTGAAGAATCGGCGCGGCTGCGCCTTGCCCTCCTTCACCTGCTGCTGGTTCTGCTCGTAGAACTCAAGCGCCATTGACATTGCGCGCAGGGTCTTGCCATTGCCGGGTTGCCCGGAGATTAGATACATCATTTCGAAGCTGCCTTCTGTACGGCGACCTTGCCCGCATCAATGACCACCTTGGTCACGATGGCAGAGCCGATCATGGTGATGGCCTCCCCTGCCCCAGCCAGGAGCATCACATTGGCGAGATCGGCCGCAATGCCTGACCACTTCTGGGTGATCAGGTTCAGTGCGCCCTTCACAAGCGGCAACAGGGCTGCGCCTGTCGCAAGACCAAGGCCAGCGCCAGTGAGAACGCGAGCAAGAGAGTTGCCCAGAAGCTGGACAAGGAACGCTGCTAACCACGGCATTATTTGCGCACTCCTGCAACGATATATACAGCTGCGATCGCAGAACAGGCGATGACCAAGCCCTTGATCATCAGCGCGAAATCGCAGAGCGGTTTGAATTCAAAACTGACGGTCGTAGAGACAGGTCCAACGCCAACAGTGATGACCTTCGCAGCGGGACAGGAACCACCACCGAGGCCACTAGTCCATTGCCCCAGATAACTGCTTGGGATGGGCGGGTCCATGTACGGCATCGGCACGTCGCCGGGATACTGCGGATCCCCCGGAAGGCTGGGGTTCTCCCCGCCATCACCGGGACCACCATCATCGTCCCCATCGCCATCACCGTCGCCGTCGCCGTCGCCATCCCCATCTCCGCCACCATCACCACCACCTGTCTCTTATACACATCTCCGAGCCCACGAGACTCCTGAGCAT
>ERZ1031337.39-NODE-39-length-45242-cov-31.798349_pt1 | contig 45242 bp, 44 predicted proteins | sample MGYA00518209_ERZ1031337 | MGnify/ENA primary metagenome ERZ1031337 (study PRJEB33718, sample SAMN03159846) | human skin metagenome | collected 2014-02-25 | study: EMG produced TPA metagenomics assembly of the PRJNA266117 data set (Human skin bacterial metagenome...
CGGCCAGCGGGCGGCACGACCGGGTGTTCGTCAGCGCCGGCGCAGCAGCTTCCACGCGCCCCAGCCGCTGGCGGCGAGCGCTGCCAGATAGCACGCCACCATCGTGCGCAGGCCGACCAGCGATCCGCCGTTGACGCCGCGATGCAGGCGCAGTTGCAGCGAGCTGTGGCCGCTGCCCAGGTCCACTGCCAGCTGCAGCGCCAGTGCGGCGCAGAACAGCAGCAGGGCGATCCCGAAACCGATGCGTGGCCATGCGGCCTGTGCGCTGGGGCGGCGCAGCAGCCAGGCCAGTGCCGTGGCTGCGGCCAGCGTCACCGCGATCCACATCAGTGGAGGAGCGGGAGACGCAGCGGCCACCGGCATTGCACCGGTGGCCGCGATCAGGGCAACGCGCTTACTTGCGGGTGCCGTCGAGCCAGTTCGGGCCCTTGTTGGTGAGGAAGAACACATAGACCACCAACGATACCGCGATCGTGGCAGTCACGTAGAGGGCGAACCAATCGACGTGGCCGGTCTTCAGCGCGCCCTGGTACAGCAGCGGGGCGGTGCCGCCGAACAGCGAGTTGGCCAGCGCATAGCCCAGGCCCACGCCCAGTGCACGCACGTGGGTGGGGAACAGTTCGGCCTTCACCACCGCGTTGATGGAGGTGTAGCCGGTGAGGATGACGAACGCCAGCGCCAGGGTCAGGAAGGCAAGGGTGGCGTCATGCTGGTGCGGCAGCTGGGTGATCAGGTACCAGCTGTACAGCACGCCGCCGACGCCGAAGAACACCAGCAGGGTCTTGCGGCCGATGATGTCCGACAGCCAGCCACCGACCGGCTGCAGCACCATCAGGAAGGCCAGCACGCCCAGGTTGATCAGGGTGCCGGTCATCGGATCGTTGCCGGCGAAGGCGCTCTGGATCATCTTCGGGCCGTTCACCGAGTAGGTGTAGAAGGCCACGGTGCCGCCGGCGGTGATCAGGAAGCACAGCAGCAGCGGTCGCCACTGGTGCACGAACAGCTCGTACATCGAGCCGGACTTCTGCGCCTTGCCCTCGCGCGCGGCCTCGATGGACGACTCCGACAGCGACTCGTCCATGCCACGGCGCAGCCAGAACACCACCACCGCGGCGATGCCGCCGATGCCGAAGGCGATGCGCCAGCCCCACTCGGAGATTTCCGGCTTGCCCCAGAAGGTCAGCATCAGCAGCAGGGTCAGCTGGGCCAGCACGTGGCCGCCAACCAGGGTGACGTAGTGGAAGGACGACAGGAAGCCGCGGCGGCCGGGAATGGCGGCTTCGGACATGTAGGTGGCGCTGGCGCCGTACTCGCCACCGGTGGCGAAGCCCTGCAGCAGCCGTGCGAACAGCAGGATGACCGCGGCCCAGATGCCGATGCTGGCGGCGGTGGGGGTGATGGCGATCAGGAACGAGCACAGCGCCATCAGCGTGACCGAGACGGTCAGCGCCAGGCGGCGGCCATGGCGGTCGGCGAAGCGGCCGAAGAACCAGGCGCCGATCGGGCGCATCAGGAAGGTCGCGGCGAAGATCGCCCACACGTACATCGTGGAGTTCTTGTCGTCGGGCGAGAAGAACTGCGATTCGAAGTACACGGCGAACACCGAGTACACGTAGACGTCGTACCACTCCACCAGGTTGCCGGCGGAGCCTTTGAGGGTGTTGGAGATCGACCGCCGCAGGGCGGCGCGGTCGTTCGCGGGGACAGCAGGTTGGGGCGTGGTGCTCATCTGGGTGGGAATCCTCGATGCGGCGCGTCCGTGCGCAGGGAAAACGGCGCCCGGCCTTGGGGCGGCGCGGCCGGGCAGCCCTCTTGGTACTGCATCGACCGTCAACACGGGGTAGCAGACCAGAGCAGGGTGCATGGATGGATGACAGCGTGCCACCGTATGGGGTCCCGGACCATACTCAAAACGTCCTAGAATCCGCCTTCCCCCGGCTCCCTGGTGTGTCATGTCGGTTCCCCCCTCTTCGTCTGCGGCTGCCCCCCGGGGTGGCCTTGTCGCGCTGGCACTGCTGCTGGTCTACGTGGTCTGGGGCTCGACCTACCTGGGCATCGCCAAGGCCCTGCACGGCGGCGCACTGCCGCTGACGATGGTCTCCGGCAGCCGCTTCATCATTGCCGGCGGCCTGATGTTCCTGGCGCTGCGCCTGTTCTGGAAGCTGCCGAACCCGACCCTGCGGCAATGGCGCAACCTGGTCATCATGGGCGTGACCATGCTGGTGCTGGGCAACGGCATGGTGGTGCTGGCCGAGCGTGAGGTGTCCTCGGGCCTGGCCGCCACCGCGGTGGCCTCGGTGCCACTGTGGATGGCGCTGTTCTCGGCGCTGCGCGGGCAGCATGCCAGCCGCGGTGAGTGGCTGGGCATCGCCATCGGCTTCCTCGGTGTGGTCTGGCTCAATGCCGGCAGCAGCCTGACCGCCTCGCCGACCGGGCTGGTGCTGCTGCTGATCGCGCCGATCGGCTGGGCCTTCGGTTCGGTGTGGGCACGCGGGCTGGACCTGCCGGGCCCGTTCATGACCGCGGCCGGGCAGATGATCTGCGGTGGCGTGCTGCTGGTGCTGATCGGCCTGGCGGTCGGCGAGCGCCCGAGCACGCTGCCCGATACCGGTGGCCTGCTGGCGATGGCGTACCTGTGCGTGTTCGGCTCCATCGTCGCGTTCACTGCCTACGTGTGGCTGCTGCAGAACGTGCGTCCGGCGCTGGCCGGCAGCTATGCGTACGTCAACCCGGTGATCGCGGTGCTGCTCGGCGCGCTGCTCAACGGTGAACGCTTCGGCTGGCGCGACCTGCTGGCGATGGCGGTGATTCTCCTGGGTGTGGTGGTACTGACGATGGCAAGGACGCGAAAGAGATGAGCATGGACGAGAAAGAACAACGCCGGGGCCTGCTGGTCACCGCGTCCACCTTCGTGATCTGGGGCCTGGTGCCGGTGTACTGGCACCTGCTCAACGAGGTGCCTTCGTTCCAGATCATCGCCCACCGCATCATCTGGAGCACCGTGCTGGTGCTGGGCTGGCTGCTGATCAGCTCGCGCCTGGGCTGGTGGCAGAAGATCGCCGCGCAGCCGCGCGCGCTGCCGATCCTGCTGGTGTCGAGCCTGACCATCGCCTTCAACTGGGGCCTGTACATCTGGGCGGTCAACGCCGGCCATGTCATCGAGACCAGCCTGGGCTACTTCATCAACCCGCTGGTGAACGTGCTGCTGGGCGTGCTGGTGCTGAAGGAACGCCTGCGCCGCCTGCAATGGGTGGCGGTGGCGATGGCGGCGGTGGGCGTGGCCTGGCTGACCATCGACGCCGGCACACCGCCGTGGATCGCGCTCGGCCTGGCTTGTTCGTTCGGCCTGTATGGGCTGTTGCGCAAGCTGGTCTCGGTCGACCCGGTGGCCGGCCTGGGCGTGGAAAGCATGTACCTGTTCCTGCCGGCGCTGGCCTTCGCGATCTGGGCGGAAAACGGCCATGGCGGTGCGTTCTTCCATGGCTGGGGCTGGCGCAACGACCTGCTGCTGATCTTCGGTGGCGCAGTCACCGCCGTACCGCTTATCGGCTTTGCCTACGGCGTGAAGCGCATTCCACTGTCGCTGGTCGGCATCCTGCAGTACATCGCACCGAGCCTGCAGCTGCTGCTGGGCGTGTTCTTCTTCCACGAAGCGTTCGATACCGCCAAGGCGATCGGTTTTGCCGCGATCTGGGCCGGCCTGATCCTGTTCGTCGGCGACAACATCCGCACGATGCGCGCCAAGCGCTAGCGCCGGCGGGGCTGCGGGGTCGGATCCCTCCGCAACGCGGAGGGCTCTGACCCTGTTCTATCCGTCGCGGGGGGTCAGAGCCCTTCGCAGGGCGAAGGGATCCGACCCGCTTCCACCCAAAAAAGAACGGCGCCCCGAGGGGCGCCGTTCTGCTTCCGTCCACGGCCAGGAGAGAGGGATGGCCGTGGCGGGAACGCGGTTGCAGGCTTAGAAGCGCTGCTGGTACTTCATGTACATGAAGCGGCCGATGTCGAAGCCACCGTAGTAGGTGAAGCTGCTGTTCGGCTGGCTGTACATGATCGGACCCTGGTGGTTGAACACGTTGTTCACGCCCAGCGACACGGTGCCATCCCACGGCAGGCTGTAACGCAGCTGCAGGTCGTGGAAGGTGTTGGAGCCCACCTTGTTGGTCGGCGACGCGCTGGTGTACGACGAGTTGAAGCCCGGCATGTTGCACTCATCCATGTACGAGCACTTCTCCTTCATGCTGGAGTAGTAGCGCGCGGTCCAGCCGATGCCGAGGTCGCCGTACTGCCAATCCAGGTTGAAGGTGGAGCGCACGCGGAAGTCGCCGGCCCAACCGGTACGCTGTTCCACCGGGGTGGTCGCGGCGCTGTCGTTGCGCTGCTCCAGGTAGTCGGTGTACGTGGTGTTCCAGTTGACGGCGAACTTGCCGAACGCGGTTTCCGGCAGGCGGTAGCGCACGTTGATGTCATAGCCGGCGGTTTCGCGGTAGCCCGCGTTGACCAGCGAGCGGTCCAGCGAGTTGACCTGGCCGTTGCTGCCACGGGTGAAGCGGCCGCAGGCGGCATCCGAACCCTGCACGTAGCACTGTTCCAGGATGTTGGTGGCCGACTCACCGACGATGGCGTTGTCGATGCGGATCTTCCACCAGTCCAGGCTGACGTCCAGGCCCTGCACGAAGTCCGGGCTGTAGACCAGGCCGACGGTCCAGGTCTTGGCGGTTTCCGGCTTCAGGCCCGGGTTGGAACCCGAGCTGAAATCGGTGGTGGCCTGCTGGCCGGGCTTGGTGGCCACGCTGCCATCGCTGTTGAGCTGGCGGAAGTTGGCCGGCACCTTCAGCGCCTGGCAGCGGGCAGCGACGGTCGGGCTGGTGGCGGCGGTACCGAAGGAGGTATCGCACGGATCGGTGAACGAGTCGCGGCTGCTGACGGTGCCGCCGTACAGGTCATCCACGGTCGGCGCACGGAAGCCGGTGCCGTAGGTGGCGCGCACCAGCAGGCTGTCGATCGGCTTCCACTTCAGGCCGAACTTGCTGTTGGTGGTCGAACCGAAGTTGTTGTAGTCCGAGTAGCGGCCGGCCATGTCCAGCGACAGTTCGCGGGCGAACGGCAGGTCGGCCAGCAGCGGCACCTGCAGCTCCAGGTAGACCTCGTTGAGCGAGTAGTTGCCGCGGGTCGGCTGGCCGCTGGTGCCGGCGATCTCGCCCTTCTGCACCATCGTGTCCGGAGTGTAGCTGGCTTCTTCGCTGCGGTGCTCGAAGCCCATCGCGGCCAGGATGTCGCCGGCCGGCAGGGTGAACAGCGAGCCGGAGATGTTGCCGCTGGCGACCTTGGTGGTGCTCTGCATCTTGTCGACGAAGCGGGTGAACAGGTAGTCCTGCACGTCCTGGTTGCTCAGCGAGCCGGGTCCGGTGTAACCCATCGGGGCGGCCGGGTTCCACGGCACGCAGCCGGCGATCACCGCGCCCGGCGCACCGCAGCGGGCCACGTTGCCGTCCATGAAGGACGGGCCGACGGCCAGGTTGACGTGCGGCTGGTACATGCTGCCGGTACCGATGCGCTCGCCTTCGTTGCGGTTGTACATGTAGTTGACGTTCCAGTCCCAGTACCGCGAACCGGTTTCGAAGCTGCCTTCCAGACCAATGCTGGCGCGCTTGGTTTCCAGGTTGTTCTCGGTGCCGCGCGGCAGTTCCTCGGTACGGTGCGCGAACAGCGCATCCTGGCCCCACAGGTTGAACGCGCTGTCCTTGGACAGGGCGGCACGGCTGCCATTGCGGGCCTGTGCGGCGCTGACCGAGTACGGGTAACCGGCCAGGTGCTTGGTCGACTCGCGCTTGCTGTACAACGCGTCGGCGACGATGCGCAGGTTGTCGGTGATCGAGAAGCCACCGTTGGCGAACACCGAGGTGCGTTCCAGGCCTGTCAGCAGGCTCATGTTCGACTTGGTGTTGGCACCATCAGCCGGGTCCGGCGCATGGAAGTTGCCGGCCTTGCCCGGGTCGCCGCCCGGGCCTACCGTCAGGTTCTTGCCACCGACGGTGACGTAGCCCCACGGGGTGTTGCCATTGAGGCCATCGTTGGGGTGGCGCGGGCCGTTGGTGTAACGGCTGAACTCGCGGTCCTTGCCCAGCACCTCATCTTCCTTGGTGCGCTCGGCGCCCACGCTGAACCAGCCGCGCTCGAAGGTCTTGCCGAAGGTCGCGCTGTAGGCGCGCTTCTGGCCGTCACCCTGGCCGTACTGGCCGACATAGACGCTGGCTTCGCTACCATCGAAATTCTTGCGGGTGATGATGTTGACCACGCCGGCGATGGCATCGGAGCCGTACAGCGCGGAGGCGCCGTCGGTCAGCACTTCCACGCGCTCGACGATGGACGACGGGATCGAGGCCAGGTCGGAGTAACCGCCGGCGCTGACGCCCATGCGGCGGCCGTCGATCAGCACCAGGCTGCGTTCCGGGCCCAGGTTGCGCAGGCTGACGTACATGCCGCCGAAGTCGCGCGAGGAGGTCAGCGACGAGGCGCGGCTCATGCTCGGCGCACCGGCGGCAGGAATGTCCTGCAGGATGTCAGCGACGTTGACGTAGCCCTTCTTCTCGATCTCGGCGCGGTTGAGCGCGACCACCGGCTGTGCGGTTTCGACACTGGCCTGGCGGATGCGCGAGCCGGTGATTTCGATGCGGTCGAGGTTGGTCGGGGTATCGCTGGTGCTCTGTGCGAAGGCGGGGGTGGTGCAGCTGGCGGCCAGCGCGATGACGATCGCGTTGCGCAGCGGATTGGTTTTCAGGGACATCCGTGAAATCTCGTGTTTCGGTAAAAACAAGCGCCCGTTCTATGGGCGCGTGGGGTGCTGCAAACCAACGTGGGGGGCGCGATTCTAGAATGTTTCCATTCGTAACTGTTTGTCTCGGCGCTGCTGGAAGTGCGCGAAAATGAATCGCAACCAACAATCCACAGATGCGCTGTGCGCAGCGTCACGCGCGCTGCGTTTGCGATGGGCAGAGGCATCGATAGCGGCACGAAGCTGGCACGCTTGAGTGGTTGCGACAACGCGTCGCAGTACGCGCTTGTATGCAGGCGCGCAGGCGTTGTGATGCACCTGCCCGCATGAAATGCTCTTCGCCTTGTCATCGAAGGCAGGAGACGAAGGAATGATCCAGCTTGAAGAAGCACGCCGTCGCGTGGAGGCTGCACTTGCCAGCGACGATGAGCCGGTTGCCATCACGCATGAGCACGAAGTGGTCGAAGGCTGGCTGTTCTGCTTCCAGTCGCTGCGCTACCTGCAATCCGGCGAAATCTCGGATGCATTGGCCGGCAATGGGCCGATCTTCGTCGACCGGCACACAGGCGAGCAGCACGCGCTGGGCACGGCGTATCCGCCCGAGGAGGTCCTTCGCCAGCATCTGGCCGCGCGCGGCCCCGCCGTCTGATGCTGCGGCGGCGGATTTCTGAGTTCGGCAACGTGAAAGGGACGGAGCCTTCGCTCCGTCCCCTTGCGTGATGCGCAGTCCACCGCTGCGCGATGCTCAGGTTTCGCGCAGCGCCGTGGTGATCGGCAGACGTGCCGCGCGCAGTGCCGGGAACAGGCCGCCGACCAGGCCGATGCCCAGTGCCCATTTCAGGCCGGTCCACAGCAGTTCCGGCGACACATGGAACTTGAACACCACTGCGCTGAAGTTGCTGCCGATGGTGGACACGCTGTAGCCGTTGAACAGCAGCCACGCCACCGCACAGCCGAGCAGGCCACCGAGCAGCGCCAGCAGCATCGTCTCCAGCATCACTGCCGTCACCACCGGCAGGCCGCGGAAGCCGATCGCACGCATGGTGGCGATTTCGCGGGCGCGCGTGGCGACGGCCGCATACATGGTGTTGAGCGCGCCAAACACCGCACCGACCGCCATGATCGTGCCGATCACCTTGCCAAGGATGTCGATCAACTTGGTCAGCCCGCCGCCCTGCTTGCTGTAGTACACGCGGGTGGTTTCCACGTCCAGTTTCAGGCGCGGGTCGGCGGCGACGGCGGCCTTGAACTGATCGAAGCCTGCCTTGCCCTCGGTGCGCACGCTGATCGACTGCCAGGCGCTGCGCTGGTAGGTGGTGGCCAGCGTATCGGCGTCGGTCCACAGTTCCGAATCATGCGCATCGCCGGTGGCGAACACACCCACTACGGTCCAGGTCTGGTTGCCCAGGGTCAGTGTCCTGCCCACCTCCATGTCGCGGAACTGGCCCTTGGCGCCCTGGCCGACCACGATCTCGCGCAGGCCAGTGGCGAACTTGCGCCCCTCGACGATCCTGACCTTGTCATGCACCGCCCATGCCTGCGGGCCCACGCCGCGGAACTGCGCGTTGACGTCGGTGCCATCGGACTTCGACACCAGGTTGACCACCTGCGACAGCTCCGGCGACAGCAGCGGCCGGCCCTGCGCATCGCGGCTGATGCCGGGCAGGGTGGACAGCATCGGTACCTGCTCGCGGGTGATCACTGAGTTGGTCTCGGCCTGCGAGCCACCGCGCAGCACGATGGCAGTGGTGTCATCGCCGGTGTTGTTGAGCGTGGCCTGGAAGCCTTCGCCCATCGCCAGCATTGCCACCAGCACGCCGACCACGCCGGCGATGCCGACCACGATCACCGAGGACGCGCCCCAGCGCTGCGGCAGGCTGGCCACGCCGATACGGGTGGCGGCCAGCGCCAGTCGCCCCCCGCGGGTCAGCAGCAGCCACAGGGCCACCACCACGGTCACGGCCAGCACGCCGGTCCACGGCAGGCTGATCCACAGCACCAGGCCGACCGCCAGCAGCAGCACCGTCACGCCGTTGCCCAGCCACTTCTTGAGTTTGCTCTTGAACATGTCTGTGTTCTCCTCAGCGACCGGCCAGTGCGTCGACGATCTTCAGGCGCTTGGCACGCAGCGCCGGCAACAGGCCGACGATGATGCCGATCACCACGATCAGGCCCAGCCCCATCAGCCAGGTTGGCGTCGGCACGTGCGGCGGCAGCATGCCCATGCTCTTCGGGCCGATGGCCGGCAGGATCAGCGCGGCCAGGCCCATGCCGATCAGGCCGCCCAGGCCGATCAGCAGCACCGATTCCACCATCACCAGGGTCAGCACGGTGCTGTCCTTGAAGCCCAGCGTTTTCAGCGTGGCCAGCTCCGGCACGCGCTCGCGCACGGCCTGCGCCATGGTGTTGCCGGTCAACAGCAGCAGGGTGAAGAACACCGCGCCCATGATCGAGGTGACGATCATGCCGATATCCGCGAACTGCTTGACGAAGGCCTGCTGGAACGCCGATTCGGTCTGGGTCTTGGTCTCGTGGTCGGAGTTGGCCGAGATCGCGTCGATCGCCTGCGCCACCCGCGAAGAGTGGTCCGGGTTGTCCAGCGTTACCGTGTACCAGCTCACCTGGTTCTTGATGTAGTCGTTGGATTCATCGAAGTACTTCCAGTTCATCATCAACTGGCGTTCTTCGTTGGCGGCCAGCGCACGGTCCTTGGAACGGTAGATGCCCTTGAGCACCAGCGGCCAGTCGTTGCTGCCGCCACGCGGGAAGATCGTGGCCTGCAGCGGGATGGTGTCGCCGATCTTCCAGCCGAACTGCTTGGCCAGGGTTTCGCCGACGATGGCGCCGGTACGGGTCTGCTTCCAGTCTTCCAGCTGTGCCGGGTCGATCTGCAGCTCGCGGTAGACATCGAAGTAGTTGGGGGACACCGAGAAGTTCGGGAAGAAGTTCTTCGGGTCCTGGTAGATGCCGCCGAACCACATGCCATAGGCCACGTCGCGCACGCCGGCCACCTGCCGCACCTGGGCCTCCAGGCGGATCGGCAGCGACTGGGTGATCGACAGCCGCGATGCGACCACCAGGCGGTTGGCGCCTTCCACGCTGCCGCCGGAGGTGAATGCCACGCGCACCGAATCGAGCATGCCGAACAGCAGGAACGCGGCCACCACGGAGAGCAGGGTCAGCAACGTGCGGGTACGGCTGCGGAACAGCTGCGCCCACACCAACGAGAAGTATTTCATCGCCGTGGCCTCCGTCAGTGGGCCAGCGGCGCGTCGGCCAGCTCGCCCTTGTCCAGGTGCACCGTGTGCGTGGCGTACTCGGCGGCCTTCGGGTCATGGGTGACCATGATGATGGTCTTGCCATGCTCCCGGTTGAGCTGCTGCAGCAGGCCGAGGATCTCCTCGGCGGACTGGCGGTCGAGGTCGCCGGTCGGTTCGTCGCAGATCAGGAAGGTCGGGTCGGAGACGATCGCCCGGGCGATTGCCACGCGCTGCTGCTGGCCGCCGGACAGTTCATTCGGGCGGTGGCTGCGGCGGTCGGCCAGGCCGACCAGGGTCAGCGCGATCTCGGCGTTGCGGCGGCGCTGCGCCGCATTGAGGTGGGTCAGCAGCAGCGGCAGTTCCACGTTCTTCTGCGCGGTCAGCATCGGCATCAGGTTGTAGAACTGGAACACGAAGCCGACGTGGTGGCTGCGCCAGGTCGACAGCTGGCCGCCGCTCATCTGGTCGATGCGCTCGCCCTCGATGCTGATCTCGCCGCCGCTGGGGTTGTCCAGGCCGCCGATCAGGTTGAGCAGGGTGGTCTTGCCCGAGCCGGACGGGCCCATCAGCGCGACGAAGTCGCCGCTGGCGATGTCCAGGTCGATGCCGTGCAGCACCTGCACTTTCTCGGGGCCACGCTGGTAGGTCTTGGTGATGTTGCGCAGTGAAACCAGGGTCGACATGGGTGGTTCTCCACGGAAGGCGGGAAACGGGGAAGCGCCACGGCAGGGGCCGCAGGCGTGCGTCGAGCGGTGCTGCCGGCGGCGCCCGTGGGCGCCAGGCCGCTACTGCGCTTGTTTCTGTTGCACCTTGGCGCCATCGCGCAGGGTGTCCGGCGGGTTCAGTACCACCGATTCACCTGCGCTCACGCCCTTGAGGATCTGGCGGTCCTTGCCCATCGCCTGGCCGGCCTCGACCGTGCGCTGCTGCACGCGGCTTTCGTCACCCAGCACGAAGGCAACCGAGGCGCCCTCGCGCTGGACCACGGCGCCCGCCGGCACGCGCACGCCCTGCGGTTTGGCGGCCGCCTGCGGCTGCGCCTGCTCCAGGAAGCTGACGCGCACGCCCATCTCCGGCACGATGCGCGGGTCCTTCACCTTCAGCGCCACGCGCACCTTCACCGTGGCCTTGCCGCGGTCGGCGGTGGGGATGATGGCGATCACCTCGCCCGGAATCTTCCACTCCGGATAGGCGTTGAGCGTGGCTTCGACCGGCATCTTCGGCTGCACGCGGCCGATGAAGGCCTCGCCGACCTCGACTTCGATCTCCAGCGAGTCCATGTCGACGATGGTGCCGATGCCGGTACGGGTGAACCCACCGCCCGCCGACAGCGGCGAGACGATTTCGCCGGGCTGCGCGGCCTTGGCAGTGACCACGCCGGAGAACGGCGCGCGCACGATGTTGTTGTCCACGCCCAGATCGGCGATGGCCAGCTGGTCGTTGGCCACCTTGACGTTGCGCTGTGCGGTGTCCAGCTGTGCACGCAGGCTGTCACGCTGGGCCACCGTCTGGTCGTACTGCGAGCGCGACACCAGCTGCTGGCCGACCAGTGCCTGCAGGCGGCTGGCTTCAGCGGCCGCCTGCCTCTGCTGCGCTTCCAGCCCGGCCACCTGGCTGCGTGCGGCCTGCAGCTGCGAGGCATACAGGCTGCGCTGCGCGTCGGCATCGATCGGGTCCAGGGTGGCCATGATCTGGCCCTGTTCCACGCGCATGCCTTCCTCGATCATCACCTCGCGCACCTTGCCGGTGATCTTGGCCGATACCGTGGCCATGCGCCGGGCGACCACGTAGCCACTGGCATCGAGCACCGAACTGCTGGCGCTGCCCTGCTGGATGGCCACGGCGGGGGCGGTTTCCACGTCCACTGCCGGCGTACGCCCGAACAGGGCGAAGCCGACAGCGGCCAGCAACAACACGACCACGATGATCGCGATCCACAGCCAGCGGCGGCCACCGCCACTGCCGCCGGAGGCGGGCGGCGGCGATTTGCGGTCGATACGGAGTTCCTTCAACAGCTCGGCAGAAGCGTTCATTCGTTCCATCACAGGCGTTTGGGCGGGTGTGGCCGGAAGGGCGGACGGCGGCGGTTCCGGCGGTGGAGCGTGCGGCACAGCATGCAGGCAGGCACAGCGATGACGGCAGTGACAGCTGTCACCCGATGACACTGACGGCGGCAACTGCGAAACGTGACCACGGCGGCACAGGATGGCAACGTCCCCGCTACCGGTACCGCCCATGGATCCGATCACCCCGTCGCTGGCCCGCCACAGCCGCGCCGCCAAGCGTACCGTGATCCGCGCTCGGTTGCGCCGGTGCCGCCCGGCCGGTGGTGGCGCCTGCGCGCAGGCGGCTGAACTGGCATGATCGGCGGCGATCGTCCCCGCCTGGAACCGCCCGTGCCGTCGACATGGCTTGCCTCGCTGCTGCGCCCCGCGCCGGACTCGGCGGTGGCCGATACGCTGCGCCGGGGAAAATCGCCCTGGAGCGAGGCAGTCCACCTGCTGTGGTCGGTGTGGATCTTCCTGACACCCTTGCTTGGCCACGGCTTCACCCTGCGCTGGCTGCTGCTGACGCTGGCCAGCTATCCGGTGTTCCTGCTGCTGTACGCCAAGGTGATGGTGGCGCCGCGCCATCACGCTCCGCGCTATGCGCTGGGCCTGATCGCGATGTCGCTGGTGCTGCTGCCCTGGTATCCGTCCGGGCTGACCTACTTCGTGTTCGGCTGCGTGCTGCTGCGGGTGAGCGGACGCGGTGGCTGGTGGCAGTATCTGCTGCAGCTCACTGGCCTGAACCTTCTGTTCTGCAGCCTCGCGCTGCTGTTCCAGTACCCGTGGCAGAGCCTGGTCTGGATCCCGGCCGTGGCCTACATCGTGGGGCTGGTCGTGAACGTGGAAGCGCTCAACCAGCAGAAGGATGCGGCACTGCAGCTGTCGCAGGACGAGGTGCGGCGGCTGGCGGCCACTGCCGAGCGCGAACGCATCGGCCGCGACCTGCATGACCTGCTCGGCCACACCCTGTCGCTGATCACATTGAAGCTGGAGCTGGCGCGCAAGCTGCACGACCGCGGCGACGTGCGCGCGCGGCTGGAGATCGGCGAGGCCGAGGCCATCGCCCGCGAAGCGCTGGCACAGGTGCGCAGCGCGGTTACCGGCATCCGCGCCAGCGACCTGGCCGGTGAGCTGGCATCGGCGCGGCTGCTGCTGGAATGCCAGCAGGTCCACCTTCAATACGCACCACCACCGGCGATGCCGGTGGATGTCGAACGCGGGCTGGCGCTGGTGCTGCGCGAGGCCGCAACCAATATCGTGCGCCATGCACAGGCGACACAGGCACGGGTGGAGTTCATGCTGGAGGGACGCATGCTGGCGATGCAGATCCGCGACGATGGCCGTGGCGGCGTGCAGGCCGAGGGCAACGGGCTGAGCGGCATGCGCGAACGCGTGGCCGCCCTGGGGGGCAGCCTGCAGGTACAGTCCGCAAAGGGCGAGGGCACGCGACTGACCGTGCGCGTGCCACTGGCTGCCGCGACCACACCGTTGCCGCCGGGAGCGCCGCCGTCGCTGGCACAGGACGGTGCCGCATGATCCGCATCCTGCTGGCCGAGGATCAGGCGATGGTGCGCGGTGCACTGTCGGCGTTGCTGGGCCTGGAGCCGGATATCGAGGTGCTGGGCAGCGCCGCCGATGGCGAAACCGCGTGGCGGATGCTGCAGCAGCTGCAACCGGACATCCTGGTCACCGACATCGAGATGCCCGGCCTGTCCGGGCTCGAGCTTGCCCAGCGCATCGCGCGCCACGAGCTGCCGATCAAGGTGGTGATCGTGACCACCTTCGCCCGCGCCGGTTTCCTGCGCCGCGCGCTGGAAGCCGGCGTGCTGGGCTACCTGCTGAAGGATGCACCGGCCGAGAACCTGGCCGATGCCCTGCGCAAGGTGAAACAGGGCATCCGCGCGATCGACCCGCAGCTGGCACTGGATGCGTGGTCGCAGGCCGATCCGCTGACCGACCGCGAGCGCCGCGTACTGCGGCTGGCGGGCGAGGGCCGCACCGCCAGCGAGATCGCCGAGCAGCTGGGGTTGTCGCACGGTACGGTGCGCAATTACCTGTCCGAGTGCATCGGCAAGCTGGGCGTGGCCAACCGGATCGAGGCGTACCGGCTGGCGCGGCAGAAGGGGTGGTTGTAGGGGCGTCCTGCTGTTCCCGGTGATTTCGTTTCCGCGACCACGGAGGGATGTCACTTTCTTTGCGCGCAAAGAAAGTAACCAAAGAAGCGCTCCGCCGGCCGCGAGCCGGCGTGCTTCGCACGCCGGTGCCCTGCGCTCCTCGGTCCGTCGAGGGACGGCGCGGGAACTCGCTGCGCTCAGACACCCGCACCTCTTCGCCCTCGCCGGACCTGCGGTGCTCGGCTCGCTCAAGGCGGACTGGAAGGTCAAGATCAACGGCAACAGCATCCACGCATGGCGTGGATCTACTGGGTGCAGCTGTCGCTCTTGATGTTGGGTCCGCCTTGAGCGAGCCGAGCATCGCAGGGGAATCAGGGGCGAAGAGGCGCCGGTGTTTGAGCGTAGCGAGTTCGGCGCCGTCCCCTGATTCACCGAGAAGCACAGGGCACCGGTGCGCAGCACCGGCTCGCGCTCTGGCGGCGCGTTTCTTTTGGTTACTTTTCTTTTCGCGCGAAAAGAAAAGTGACACCCCCCGCGGTCGCGGAAACAATCCGCCGGGAACGCCCGGCGAATCCTTTCAATTCTTCCCGCGCGCCATCGCCTGGAACACCCCGTCACGCCGCACCCACAGGTGGAACAGCGCCGCACCCACATGCATCAGCACCGTGGCAAACAACACATAGGCCAGCAGGCTGTGCGCATTGCGCAACGCGGCATACAGCGCCGGGGTATGCGGCACGATCGGCGGCAGGTGCAGGCCACCCCACAGCACGATCGGGTAACCGCCGGCCGACAGCATCGCCCAGCCGATCAGCGGCATCGCCAGCATCAGCGCGTACAGCATCCAGTGCGAGGCCTTGGCCGCCATCACCTGCCACACAGGAAGATCCGCCGGCAGCGGCGGTGGGCGATGACGCAGCCGGTTGTACAGGCGCAGCAACACCAGTACGCCGATAGTGATGCCCAATGGGCGGTGCAGGTCGATCAGCATCGGCCGCAGGTGCAGCGAGGCGACCATGGTCACGCCAATGAACAGCATGGCGACGATCATCAGCGCCATGGACCAGTGCAGCACCCGCGCCAGCAGGTTGAAGTGGCCGTTGCCGGTGCTCATCGTGCGGCCTCCTTCCGTTGCTCGACGTTGCCGGTGGCGCGCTCGCGTTCGCGGCGGTTGAAGGACTGCGAATACACGGCCGAGCGGGCCGCCAGGATCGGATCGTCACTGCCACGCACGCCGCTGGGCAGGATCAGCGGATCGAAATTGATCTGCCCGCAGGCGCCCTGTTCCTGCGACTGCATGCGGTCCAGGCTGAGTACGCCGGCCACTACCTGATCACGCGATTCGGGCCACGGTACCGACGGATCATCGATGGCATCGCCCGGCTCGGCGGTGGTCACGACCAGGTTCCAGCGCACCGGGCCGCTGGCCAGGCGCTGCTGCAGTTCCTGGCTGAGGAAATCGACGCTGGCCTGCTTGCGGGTTTCCGCATCCATCTCCACCACCGGCGCCTGCGGCTGCCAGCGCCAGCGCACCGCGCGCTTCTGGCCCTGCGCATTGGTGAACCAGAAGCTGTTGACGCTGTTGAAGGTGGTGTCGGCCCAGCTGCTGGTCCACGGCGCGGTCTTGGCCCACTGCTGGAAAGCCTGCGCACTGGGGTATTTGGCCAGCACCGCGGCCATCTTCTGCGGATCGGGCTTGCCGGTGGCCGGGTCGGGAATGGAGGCGCGGGTCTGCTCGTAGAACGCCTCTGCGCTGGGCACGGCGAAGAACGGGAAGCTGTTCATCGCCATGCGCCATTCCTGGCCATCATCGCTGACCATCTGCACCGCGAGGCTGCGCACGCGTGCGGTGTTGTCGGCGCCGTAGGGGTCGCCGCCGCCGATCGACAGGCGGCCCATCACCGGCACGCGGCGTTGCGAGAACACCCGTGCGCTGGACAGGGTGGGGGCCTGCGCGCTGGGTTCGAACCAGCCGCTCACGCAGATGCCCTTGCTGTGCGCGCGGCGGAAGCCCGGGTGGGCCGGGCCGGTGGCCTCGATGGTGTCGGTGAAGCGCTGCGCGGTCAGGCGGTTTCCAATCCAGCCGGCCAGCCAGGCGAAGGCCAGCGCGACCGCACCCAGAATGAGTGCGATCAGTGCGATCCAGAGCAGGGGTGAATGCTTGCGTGGCGCGCCCGGCGTCTGGCCAGCGCGGGTGTAGCGGAAGAGCGACATGGTCGGAGTCCTGCCTTCACGGAGCGTGTGGGTGGTCGACCCACACATCCTCGCAGAACCCGGCCGGGGCCGAAATTCAATTTTTCGTCAGATTTTCCGGGGACGGGGTGCCGACCAACGGTCGGCACCCACCCGATCAGCTGTAGCGCTGCTTCAGCATCGCCCACGCCGAGCGCAGCGCCAGCGCTTCGCCACCGGCCGGACGGCCCGGGCGCTCGCCGTCGTTCCAGGCATACACATCCAGGTGCGCCCAGCGCTGGCCGTCTTCCAGGAAGCGTTCCAGGTACAGCGCGGCGGTCACCGAGCCGGCCATGCGCGAACCGGCGTTGGCCAGGTCGGCGATGCCGCTGCTCAGGTAGCGCAGGTAGGGGCGCCACAGCGGCATGCGCCAGACCGGGTCGCGGGTCGCGTCACCGGCCTGCAGCCACTGCTGGGCCACCGTGTCGTCGTTGCTGAACAGTGCCGGCAGGTCCGGGCCCAGTGCGATGCGCGCGGCACCGGTGAGGGTGGCGAAGTCCAGCACCAGGTCCGGCTTCTGCTCACCGGCGAAGGTCAGCGCATCGCACAGGATCACGCGGCCTTCGGCATCGGTGTTGTCGATCTCCACGCTCAGGCCCTTGCGGGTGGCGATGACTTCGCCCGGGCGGAAGGCATCCGGACCGATCGCGTTTTCCACCGCCGGCACCAGCAGGGTCAGCCGCACCGGCAGCCCACGTGCCATCACCAGGCCGGCCAGGGCCAGTGCGTGCGCGGCGCCGCCCATGTCCTTCTTCATGTTGCGCATGCCGTCGGCCGGCTTGATGTCCAGCCCGCCGGTATCGAAGCACACGCCCTTGCCCACCAGCACCAGCGCCGGGTCGGTTTCCCTGCCCCAGCGCAGCACGACCAGACGCGGCGCACGATGCGAAGCGCGGCCCACGGCGTGGATGGCCGGGAAATTCTGCTTCAGCAGTTCGTCGCCGGTAATCGCCTCGATGTGCGCACCATGTGCATCGGCCAGCGCGCGCGCGGCGTCTTCCAGCTGCTGCGGGCCCATGTCTTCGGTCGGGGTGTTGACCCAGTCGCGCACGCGCAGGCTGGCGGCGATCAGGTCGGCCACTTCGCCGGTCGGCGAGGCCGCCAGCTGCGCCGGTGCGCGGTTGCGCTTGCGATAGCGGTCAAAGCGGTAGCTGCCCAGGCCCCAGCCCAGCTGCAGCAGCGCCAGTTCGGCGGCCGGCAGTTCATTGGCCAGCTGCCAGACGCTGCCTTCCGGCAGCGCGTGCGGCGCATGCGCATAGCTGTAGGCATCGGCACGATCACCCACGCCCATCACGGCACCGGCCAGGCCATCGGCGCCCGGCAGCAGTGCCACGCTGTGGGCGCCGGCGTTGAAGCCCTGCGATGCCAGCCACGCCTGCGTGGCAGCCGGCTGGCTGTCCTTCCAGGCGGCGAACTGCTCGCGGTCCAGCACGTACAACGGCAGCGCCGCAGCGGTGTCGGCGGTGAAACCAGTGATCTCGCTCATGCGTCAGGTACTCCGGGGTGCGGCGGCGTCGAGGTTGGCATCCAACCAGTCGGCCAGGCCGGTAAGGGTGTCGAACTGCAGGTCCGGCTGCAGCTGCGGATGGGTCCAGGTGGCTGCGTCGCGGTTGATCCAGCAGCCGCGCAGGCCGGCGGCAATCGCCCCGGCCACGTCCATGTCGGCATGGTCGCCGACGTGCAGCACCTGTGCCGGTGCCACACCCAGGCGGGTGCACGCGGCATGGAAGATGCTGGCTTCGGGCTTGGCCGCGCCGTGTTCGCGCGAACCCAGCTGGAAGGCGAAATGATGGGCCAGGCCGATCCGCTCCAGGTCGGCGTTGCCGTTGCTCAGCGCCGCCACCGGTACCCGTGCGGCAATGCGCGCCAGCGCGTCGATCGCATCGGGATAGCACTCCACCTGGTTGCGCGCGGCGTAGAACACTTCATACGCAGGCTCCAGCAGATCGAGGCTGGCACCGCTGGTGTGCAGTGCTTCGTGCAGGGTCAGCCGGCGCAGCGCACTCAGGTCGTGGTGGAGGTGCGGATGGGCGTGGTACAGCCGCTCGCGCAGTTCGCGCATCGCCTCCACCGGATACATCGCGGCGGTAGCGGGGCTGTGTTCGCACATCCAGGCGTGCAGGACCTGTTCGATGCGGGCGCCGATCGGAGCGAACGGCCACAGCGTGTCGTCAAGGTCGAGGGTGATGGCTTGGACGGGGAAATTCACCTCGCCATTCTACCCCTGCCCGCGCGGGCTTTCATGCGGCGCGGCGGGCGGGTGGGCACTGTGGCTGGGCCGGGTCAGCGCAGGTTGTACGAGCAGGCGATGGTGGTCTGGCCGTCGAACTGCTGCACGTCCAGGTTGTGCCGCCCAACTTCCTTCGTGTAGGTGCCTGCCACCGGGTCGGACATCTTCGCCAGTGCCGCGACCTGTTCCACACTGGCCGAGCTGAAGTACGCGGTGAAACTGTCGATGCCATCCTCGCCGCTGTCGCCGTCATAGGACTGCAGCCGGTTCACGGGCTGGCCCAGCACCATCAAGGGCGTGGTCAGCCGGAACTCGCCGCTGGATTCGCCGTCCTGCGCCCTTGCCGGGGCCGGTGCCAGCATCCGGGCCATGGCGTCGAACTGCATGGGCGTGAGGTGCCGCTTGCAGGTAACCGCCTCAGCAAGCTGGGTGCGCGCCTGATCGGCAGTCGGCGGCGTCGCGGCGAACGCGGGAGCGGCAATGCAGGCCAAGGCAAGGCAACGCGTGGCGAGAGAGTTCATACGAGCGGATCCATCCGGGTAGGGCGCCATAGTCTGCCACTTCGTCCCTGTTTCTGGTTCCGCCACCTGCGTCCATCCGTTGTTGATGCCGTCACTCCAGCAGGCGTGCCCAGCCCTGCATGCCATCCAGGCGTGCCAGCACCAGCTTGATGCACACCAGCAGCGGCACTGCCAGCAGCAGCCCGATCATGCCCCAGGCCCAGCCGAACACCATCAGCGCCAGGATCAGCACCAGCGGCGACAGCTTCATCCGACGGCCCAGCACGATCGGGGTCACCATCTGCCCTTCCAGGGTGTGCAGGCCCAGGTAGGCGGCGGCCGGCAGCAGGGCCTGCAGCGGGTCGCGGAACTCGACGAAGCCCATCAACAGCATCAGCGCCACGCCGATCAGCGGACCCACGTACGGGGCGAAGTTCAGTAGTGCAGCCACCGTGCCCCACAGCAGTGCTTCCTGCAGGCCGATGCCGAGCAGCATCAGCACGCCGGCGAACACCAGCCCGACCAGGGTGTTGATGACGCTGATGGTCAGCACGTAACGCGAGACCTCCCGTTCGATCGAACGCAGGATGTCGGTGGTGAACCGCTGCTGCTGGCGGTTCGGGAACAGGGCGATCGCTGCGCGCTGCAGGCTCTGCCCGTAGATCATGAAGAACAGGGTCAGCAGCACCACCGCCAGCACCGACGCGGCCAGGCGCGGTGCACGGGTCAGCATGCGGTATGGATCGTCCAGCTGGGTGCGGATCACCTGCACCTTGTGGTTGCTGTCACCGCCGGCCACGCGGGCGAAGTTTTCCGCCGCCTGGTTGGCCTGCTGCACCGGCTTGGTCAGGTCCTGCACCTGCCGGGCCACCTTGCGCAGCTGCTGCGGTGCTTCCTGCGCCCATTCCATCGCCGGACCGATCAACTGCACCGCCAGCGACCCGGTCACGCCCAGCCCGGCGCCGAGGATCAGCAGTGCGCCCAGCGCGCGCGGAATCCACAGCTTCTGCAGCAGGCGCAGGATCGGGTTGCCGACCAGTGCGAAGAACACCGCCAGCAGCACCGGCAGGATGATGTCCTGCGCGGCCCACAGCGTGTAGCCCACCGCCAGGGTGGCCAGGACCACCAGCGACATCGGCCCGCGTGGACGCGACGGGGGCGGCAGCGGTGCCTCCGCATCCTGCGGATCGGCTGGTGACGGGGACAGGAGGGACTCGCTCATCGACGCACCAACCGGGAAGGGGAGCGCATTATCCGCCGGCCGCGATCGGCGCGGCGGAGTGCATGGATCAACGTTCGGACAGCTCGGTGGCGGCTTCGGCCGGGCGCGGTTCGCGCGGTTCCGGTTCGGGTTCCGGGCGGGGGGCAGGTGCCGGCCGTGCGTTGGCGGCGGAGGCCGCCGCCTGTGCCTGTTCGCTGGCATCGTCGGCTTCTTCGGCCGCGTCGTCGGCGGTCGCTGCAGCCTGTGCCGCCATCGCCGTGGCAAACGCCGCCTGGGCACTGGCGAACAGGTTCGAGACCGAACCGACCATCTGCAGCCAGCGCGCACCGTTGACCTTGCCGGGCACTTCCAGCTTGCCGGCGATGAAGCCACCGGCCAGGCCGACCACCACGATGCGCAACGGCGACCAGCCCTTTCGCCAGACGTCGCTGAGCGTGGACCAGTGGTCCTGGGTCTCGCCCAAGCGCACGGTCACCACCTGTTCGCAGCGTTTCACCCGCCGCTGCAGCGCGCCGAACTTCATGGCTTGCCCTCGGGCAGCTGCACGCCGGCATCGGGGTCGTCTTCGCTGGGCTCGTCGAACAGGCCCAGGCGTGACAGCTGGCGCCGGGTGGCATGCATGCCGGTGTGGTGGAAGAAGTAGGACACCCGCCAGATCGCGTAGCCGGTGACGGCCAGGCTCAGCAGCGAGGTGATCAGCAGCGCCTGCAGCCAGCTAAGGCCCCAGCTCTGCAGCAGGGCGATGAGGGTGGCCGCCATCAGCAGCCAGGCCGAGGCACCAAATACGATCGCCACGCCGGCCCAGGCCAGCGCACGGCCGAAGGCGCTGCGGGCCAGGGCGAAGTCGGCCGAGGCCAGCCGGCGCAGCGAGCGCACGGTGTGCTTGGCCGAATCGGCGGCTGCACGACCGGCCGCGCCGACCTGGCGGATGCTCTCATCCAGCGGCGGGGTGGCCGCCGGATCAGGGGCTTGCGCGTTGTCTTCGCTCACGCCGCGGCTTACTTGTCGCTGCTGCCGCGGGCCAGCTTGGCGATGATCCAGCCGGCAGCGAAGGCGACGCCGAACGAAGCCAGCGGACGCTCACGGATCAACTCGGCGGCGCTGTCGATCAGGTCCTTGCCCTTGTCCATCAACGCGTCAACCTGTTCCTTGGCAGCGGCACCACCGAATTCGGCGGCGGCCAGGCCAGACAGTGCGCTGTCGGACAGTTCGGCCTTGACGTTGGCCTTGCCGATGCGCAGCTCGTCGGTCGCGGCACCGGTTGCGCCCTTGATCGCACCGCCGGCGGCCGTGGCGGCCTGCTTCAGGTGGGAACCGGCTTCACCCAGGTGTTCCTTCAGGTTCTCGGTATTGGTGGGGCTCATCGAATCACTCCTGTTGCGATGGGGGAACGGGTGTCGGCGGTGCCGACCTGGACTGACAGCAATAGCATTGCCGGGGTATAGGGGGTGTTACGGCAGGGCGATCAGCGCATCACGAGCTGGCCCTGCTGCTGGCCATTGTTGCGCAGCACGCGCACCACCAGGGTCGGCGGGCGCTGCTGGAAGTTGGCGCGCCAGCTGGCCAGGTCGGCGAATTCACCCACGGTGGCGTCGGTGATGATGTCGCCCTGCTGCAGGCCGTTGCTGGCCGCGCGGCTGCCACGCTTGACCTCGCTGACCAGCACGCCGCCGACACCCGACTGTCGCAGCGACTCGGGCAGGTCGACGAAGGTGGCACCGGTCAACCGCGGGTCCAGGCTCTCGCCGGTGACCGCACGCGCCTGTTCCTTCAGCGTGGCCTTGATCTGCACGGGCTTGCCTTCGCGGCGTACATCCAGCGTCATCGGGCTGCCGACCGCAGCCAGGCCTTCCACGTTGTGCAGGGCTTCGGCGCTGTCCACGCGTTGACCGTTGGCCGAGACCACCACGTCGCCCGGCTTCAACCCGGCCGCGGCGGCCGCCGAACCGGCCAGCACGCGGGTGATCAGCGCACCGCGCGTTTCGCCCAGGCCCAGCCCCTGCGCGATCTGCGCGGTCAGGTTCTGGCTCTCCACGCCCAGCGTGCCGCGTACCACCACGCCGTGCTTGACCAGCTGGTCGACCACGCTGCGCGCCAGGTTGGACGGAATCGCCAGGCCCAGGCCGATGTTGCCGGCCATGCTGCCCTGCGGGTTGAAGCTGGCGGTATTGATGCCGACCAGCTGGCCCTGCAGGTCGACCAGGGCGCCACCGGAATTGCCGGGGTTGATTGACGCATCGGTCTGGATGAAGTTCTGGTAGCCCAGGCCACGGATGCCGCTGCGGCCCACCGCCGAGACGATGCCCGAGGTGACCGTCTGGCTGAAGCCGAACGGGTTGCCGATGGCCACCACGAAGTCACCGACCCGCAGCTGGTCGCTGTTGCCGAGCTTGATGTCGGTCAGGTTCTGCGCCGGGATGCGGATCAGCGCGATGTCGGTATCGCGGTCCGAACCGAGGAACTCGGCCTTCACCGTGCGCCCGTCGGCCAGTGTCACCTGCACGTCATCGGCGTTGTCGATGACATGGTGGTTGGTCAGCACCAGGCCTTCCTTGGCGTCGATGATCACGCCCGAGCCCAGCGATTCGTTGATGCGCTCCTGCGGGATATCCGGGAACAGGCGGCGGAAGAACGGGTCGTTGAAGAACGGGTTGCGCACGCGCACCACCTGCTTGGTGTTGACGCTGACCACGGCCGGCATCGCCTTTTCCAGCATCGGCGCCAGCGAAGGCACCGCCTGTCCGGCCACCGCGGCCGGCAACGCGGCGGTGGTCGGCAGCACCGCTGGCAGCGGTGCTGCATCGGCACGGTTGTCCAGGTGGGCATTGATGCCGGTGGCAACGAAGCCACCGAAGGCGGCGGCGATTGCGAGCGTAAGCAGGGTGGGAAGCGGTCGCATGGTTGTCGGTTCGCTGGCGTGGGTGGGGGCGATTCGGCCCTACGGTAAAACAAGCTGAATGAGTGTGTCGCGATCTGGATAAATGCGCCATGAAAACCGCAGGCCGCGAAAGGCGAGTGAGGAGGCTGACAGCATGGCTGTGGCGACACCGCACAGGCGACGCCTGCACCACCGAAGACGATCGCCGGGGGCGCCGACACAGACCGATACCTGCGCAGTTCCGCGCAACCGGGTGCCGCAATGCGCCACAGCACGCATCGGATGCCGCGTCCGTGCAACGGCACGCAACGGCCATCTTCGACCACGCGCTTGCTGTGGCGTAGCCCTTAAAAAAAGGGGTTTCCTGTGAACCCGCCGCTTCTGCGGCAGTGGTGGGCTACACCATGGCCGTCGCATCAGATGCGATTGCGGGCGCGTGCCCCGTTCCACGATCGTCAATGTCGGTATAGCATCGCCCCGTTTTGATACTTAAGGCCCCCAGGAGGGCAACATGAGCAACGGTAATGGTGTGTCGGTCGTGACCGACGCCGTCGAGAACGTCAAAGAAGCCGCCACCAACGTTGGCGAGACCATCGCCCACGCCGCCGAAGACGCCGTGAAGTCGGTCAAGAAGACCGTCAAGCGCGCCACCAAGGCGGCCGGTACCCGCGTTGCCAAGGCCAAGAAGGCCGTGGCCAAGGTCGAGAAGACCGTTGCCAAGAAGGCCGACAAGGCCGCCAAGTCGGTCGGCAAGACCGTTGCCAATGCCAAGAAGAAGCTGGAAGCGGCCAAGAAGAACGCCAAGGCCGAAGCCGCTGCCCTGAAGAAGGAAGTGGCCAAGAAGAAGGCCGCTGCAGGCAAGGCTGTGACCAAGAAGGCCGCTGCCGCCAAGAAGGCCACCAAGGCTGCCGGCAAGAAGGTCGCCACCGTGAAGAAGGCCGCCACCAAGAAGGCCGCCGTCGCGAAGAAGACCGTTGCCAAGAAGACCGCGGCCGCCAAGAAGGTGGTCGGCAAGAAGGTAGCCACCGCCAAGAAGGCTGTGGCCAAGAAGACCGTCGCCGCCAAGAAGGTCGCCGGCAAGAAGGCCGTGGCTGCGAAGAAGGTTGTCGGCAAGAAGGTTGCCGTCACCAAGAAGGTCGCCACCAAGAAGACCGCGGCCGCCAAGAAGGTTGTCGGCAAGAAGGCTGCCGTCGCCAAGAAGGCTGTTGGCAAGAAGGCCGCCGTCGCCAAGAAGGCTGTCGGCAAGAAGACCGCCGTCGCCAAGAAGGCGGTGGGCAGGAAGGTTGCCGCCACCCGCAAGACGGTCGCCAGGAAGGCTGCGCCGCTGAAGAAGGTCGCCGCCAAGAAGGCTCCGGCCAAGAAGGCCGTGCGCAAGGTCGCCAAGCGCAAGTAATCGCGCCGTGACCGAAGGCCCTGCCACCCACCGGGTGGTAGGGCCTTTCGCGTTTCTGGGGCGCTACCTGGGGCAAGATGCAGGTTCTTCCCGCCGGAGCCCCGATCATGCGCGGTATCGACTTCAGTTCCTGGCAGGGCGTGCTGTCCACGTTGGCCGGCCTGGTCCTGATCACCCTGCTCGGCGTCGGCATCCGCCTGCTGGTGATGCAGACCCTGCAGCAGCGCCGCGAGCGCGAGAACCGGCAGATCAACGAACGGCTGCGCACGCTGATGGCCGCCTACAAGACCCTGGGCGGTTCGTTCACCGGCGAGCTGGGCGTGGATCCCAGCCATCGTCGCGACCTGCGCCAGCGCGAAGATGCCGACGGCATCGCCGAGCCGCGCTCGGACCGTGCGCGGCGCATCCGCGATGCGGTCGAGGCCGCGCTGTCGGACATCCTGCTGCTGGGCACCGACGAACAGGTGCGGCTGGCCACGCGTGCCGCCAACGAACTGGCACAGGGGCGGCCGGTGCATACCCACGAACTGGTGGTCTCGCTGCGCGACTTCGTGCGCGAAGCGCTGGATCTGGCCCCGATTCCGGCCGATCTGCAGATTCCACCGCAGGGGCCGACCCGGCCCGTTGCCAGTGGTGGCGGCAAGGGCCGTAACGACGGCGATGCCAAGGGCGGCCGTGCAGGCGGTGGCGGTGGTGGTGGAATGGGCGCCGGCATGGGCGGCATGGGCCTCGGTGCCGGCGCCGCACTGGGCGCCGGCCATGCTGCTGCCAGCGATGAAACGGACGCGCGCTGAGCACGTCCGCCGGGTTCAGCGCGTCAGCTCGTAGAGCGGCACGAAGCCGCCGTAGATCATCCGCGCGCCGTCGAACGGCATCGGATTCTTCGTTGGATCAAACCGCGGGTCCTCCATAATCTTCTTCATGCCGGCGTCGCGGGTCGGCTTGTCCGGCCATTCGATCCAGGAAAACACCACCGTCTCATCCGGCGTGGCTTTCACCGCGCCGAAGAAGTCGGTGGTCTTGCCGTGCGGCACGTCATCGCCCCAGCACTCGACCACGCGCAGCGCGCCGTACTCGATGAAAACGGGATCCCCTGTGCGTGCATGGGCGAGGAACTTCTCCTTGTTGGCGGTGGGCACCGCCAGGACGAAACCGTCGATGTAGCTCATTGCCTGCCTCCGGATGGACCGTGCCACATGCACGGCCTTCAGGTACACGACGAACCAGGGGATCGGGGATCGACAACGGTGGACGGTGAAGAAACCTGAAAAATGCACGCGCGCCGCGCGCGTATGCCAGACGCAGCCTGAATCAAGCCAAAAAATTCAGCAATGCGAAGACCGCTGTTTTCAGGGAGCGTTGTGGCGAATAACGGAGAATTTACATTCCCGATGCGATGGCGCCCTGGCGCTGCTGCACACCATAAGAAAGTAAAGGTGTACCCCCATGAAGAATTCGCTGATTGCTCTGGCCCTGGCCGCTGCCCTGCCGTTCACCGCTTCGGCTGCTGAGAACCTGTCCTACAACTACGCCGAAGCCGACTACGCCAAGACCGACGTTGAAGGCATCAAGGCCGACGGCTGGGGCGTGAAGGGTTCCTACGGCTTCCTGCCGAACTTCCACGCCTTCGGCGAATACAGCCGCCAGGAAATCGACCACACCAACCTGAAGGTTGACCAGTGGAAGGTCGGTGCCGGCTACAACGTTGAAATCGCTCCGAGCACCGACTTCGTTGCCCGCGTTGCCTACCAGAAGTTCGACCGCAAGCACGGTCTGGACTTCAACGGCTACAGCGCTGAAGCCGGTATCCGCACTGCCTTCGGCGCCCACGCCGAGGTCTACGGCATGGTCGGTTACGAAGACTACGCCAAGAAGCACGGCGTCAATCCGGATGGCCAGTGGTACGGCCGCCTGGGTGGTCAGGTCAAGCTGAACCAGAACTGGGGCCTGAACGGCGAGCTGAAGATGAACCGCCACGGCGACAAGGAATACACCGTCGGCCCGCGCTTCAGCTGGTAATTGCTGCCTCGGCGCGATTGCGCGCTGGAGACGCCCCAACAGGCCCGGCATTTGCCGGGCCTGTTGCGTTTGCGCCGTGGCAAACCGGAATGCTGTCTGACTGGCGGAATGCGCGGGCCAGCCATTGCAAGGAATTGGATTCCGCCGCTGCGGGCACCGACCTACGTTGGATGTCCCATGTTGCCTGGACATGCCGCAATGCCGCTGACCCTCCCGCCTCTGCTGCCTGATCGGCCACGACGCCTGGCGCTGCTGGACCCGCACCCGGTACTGCGGTTGGGCGTGGAAGTGCTGCTGCGCCAGCACGCGGGTGTGCAGGTACGGGTGAGCCTGTCCAGCGAGGCGCACCTGCTGCACCTGCTGGAGCGCAGCCCGACGTGTGTCGACCTGCTGCTGATCGATGCGTTGCCCATGGGCGACCTGGGCGATGGGTTGGCCCTGTTGCACGTGCTGTCGCAGCGCTGGCCGGCACTGCCGGTGCTGGTGCTCTCGGCACACTGCAATGCCAGCACGGTGGCCACCGCGATGCGTGCCGGTGCGCGCGGCTTCCTGTCCAAGTCGACGCCACCGGACGTGCTGCTGCGTGCCATTGATGTGGTCGCCCGGGGAGGGCGCTTCGTGCCACCAGAGCTGCGCGCGGAACTGAACCTGCCGGGCACGCGTGCACGCAGAATGCCGGCCCCGGCACTGGTGCCGTTGAGCCAGCGCGAACGGGAAGTGCTCGGGCTGGTGCTGAAAGGGGTCAGCACCAGCGAAATGGCCCTGCGATCGGGGCGTTCAGCCAGCACGATCAGCTCGCAGAAAACCTCGGCCTACCGCAAGCTCGGCATCCGCGGGGACGGTGACCTGTTCCGCTTCCGCCACCTGCTGGAATGCGGATGAGCGGCGTTACTCGCCCTGGTACTGCTTCTCTTCCACCAGTGCAGAACCGGCCAAGCGGTTGATCTCGTTCTTCACCTGCACGCGCTCGCCATTGGTGCCATAGACACCGCGTGCCAGCTGGATGAATGCATCATCGAACACCTGGGCCGCTTCCTTGTCGCGCAGCTGGTCCTGGATGTCCCACATACGCTCGTTGATCGCCTTCAACTGCTGCTGCAGCGCGGCCAGGGCCGGCTGTGCCTGCAGCTGCTGCTGCAACAGGGGCAGCAGGCCGTCCAGCTCGGTGCGCACGTTGGCCAGCTTGGCGGCATCGTCGATGCGCTCGGCCTTGATCTGGAGAATGGTGATCTTGTCGATCAGCTCGCCGATCGATACCGGGGTCAGGATGGCGTCCACGCGGTTGGTTCCTGGAAACAGGGCGCCATGATACCGCGCCGCTGGCGCATGGCCCCGATCCACGGGATTTACGCCGAATTTGCGCCGCGGCCCGGGCCGCACCCTCGATCCGTTACGGCCACGCGCTGGACACTGCCGTCCCGGCGGCATGACCGCCTTCGACGAGGAACACAGTGCAGTGAACAGCAAGGGGATGATGGCGGCGGTGGTGGCCGCCCTGGCAGGGCTGCTTGGCATGGGCAGCGCGCAGGCACAGGTGCAGGTCAGTGGCAGTGCGGCCTTGACCAGTGACTACGTGTGGCGCGGCAGCTCGCAGAGCGATGGTGACCCGGCGGTGCAAGCCGGCGCGAAGATCTCGATCCCATCGGGCTGGTACGCCAGCGTGTGGGGGTCCAACGTCTCGTTCAAGCCGGACAATGGCGCGCGCAGCGAGTTCGACCTGGTGGCGGGCTGGTCCGGCGCGCTGGCACCGGACTGGACGCTGGATGCGAACCTGACCCGCTATGTGTATCCGGGTACCGGTCGTGCGCTGGACTGGACCGAACTCAACACCACCGTGACCTGGAAGCAGCGCGCCTGGCTGCAGGTCGCGCATTCCAACGATGCGTTGGCCGGTGGCCATCGCGGAACCTATGCCCAGCTGGGCGTGCGTGTGCCGCTGCACGAACGCGTCCGCCTGGAAGCAGCGGTGGGCCAGTACTGGCTGGCCACCGCGCAGGGCCCGGATTACCTGCATGGCCAGCTCAGTGCCATTGCCACGCTGACTCCGGCATGGGAGCTGCGCGCCACCGTGCATGACACCGACAGCGCGGCCAAGCGACTGTTCCCGGGCAATGCCGGTGGACGCTGGGAGCTGGCGCTGCAGGGCAGCTTCTAGTTCGACGATGCCGCCTGGCGCGCGCGCAGCGCGCCGGGCAGCCACAGCAGCAGGGCCAGCACGGCCACGGCGGCACCGGCCACGCAGACGCCGGTCCAACCGTAGCGCTGGTAGACCTGCGCCGACAGCAGCGAACCCAGCGAGCCGCCGATGAAGTAGCCGGTCATGTAGCCGGCATTGAGGCGGTTGCGCGCCGCGGGCTGCAGCGCATAGATCAGATTCTGGTTGCTGACGTGCAGCAGCTGTGCGGCCAGGTCCAGCACCACCACGCCGATCAGCAGCGCCAGCAGCGAGTGGGCCGACAGCCCCAGTGGCAGCCACGACAGCAGCAACAGCACCAGCGCGATGGCAGTGGCGCGTCCGGTCTGGCCGCGATCGGACATGCGCCCGGCCAGGCCGGCCGCCAGCGTACCGGCTGCACCGACCAGCCCGAACAGGCCGATGGTGGCATCGCTGTAGGCGTACGGTGGCTGCGCCAGCAGGAACGCGAGCGGGGTCCAGAAAATCGCGAACATGGCAAAGCTGCAGGCGCCCAGCAGGGTGCGCTGGCGCAGCACCGGCTCCTGCACGAACAGCACGCCGATCGAGCGCAGCAAGGCGAAATAGCCCAGGCCGGCGCTGTGGTGGAATCGCGGCAGGCCGCGCTGCAATGCCAGTGCGGTCAGCACCAGGGTGCCGGCAGCGATGGCATACACCAGGCGCCAGTCACCCAGGCTGGAAAGCAGGCCGGCCACGGTACGCGCCAGCAGGATGCCCAGCAGCAGGCCACTCATCAGCGTGCCGACCACGCGGCCACGATGTTCCGGCGCGGCCAGCGTGGCCGCGAACGGCACCAGCACCTGTGCCACCACCGAAAACAGTCCGGTGATTGCGGTCCCGACCAGCAGCCAGGCCAGCGACGGCGCGCAGGCACTGATCACCAGGCCACCGGCCGACAGCAGGCTCATCACCACGATCAAGCGGCGGCGCTCGAACAGGTCACCCAGTGGCACCAGCAGGATCAGTCCGGCGGCATAGCTCAGCTGTGCTGCGGTAACCACCATGCCGACCTGGCCGAACGGCACGCCGAAGGCATCTGCGATGGTGTGCAGCAGCGGTTGCGCATAGTAGTTGCTGGCCACGGCCACGCCGGTGGCGACCGACATCAGCAGCACCTGCCAGCGGTGCAGAGGGGGAAGGGAGGGGCTCACGCGGTGTTCCAGGAAGCGGGGTGCACAGTGTCCGCCTGCTGCGGTCATGATGGAAATGAATCATCATCATCCTTGTCATCTGAAAACAAGATAGCTGGATGAACCTCAAGCAGCTCGAGTTTGCCGTCGCCCTGGCCGAGGAGGGCAACTTCACCCGTGCCGCCGAGCGCTGCCACGTGGTGCAGTCCGCGCTCAGCCACCAGATCGCCCACCTGGAACAGGAACTGGGTGCCACGCTGTTCGAGCGCCTGCCACGCCAGGTGCGGGCTACCGCCGCCGGCGAGACGTTGCTGGTGCACGCACGCCAGGTGCTGGCCAGCCTGCGCCACCTGCGCGCCGACGTGGCCGCCGTCAGTGGCGAAGTGCGTGGCCTGCTGGCCATCGGGCAGATTTCTTCGCTGACCGACATCGACGTCGTGGCGATGCTGGCGGCCTTCCAGCGGGTGCACCCACAGGTGGAGTTCCAGCTGCGCGTGGACAAGAGCGAAGACCTGATCGCACAGGTGCAGTCGCGCGCGCTGGATGTGGCACTGGTCGGCCTGGCGCCGTCGGCAGCGCTGGATGGCGTCTGCCACCAGGTGCTGCAGGAGGAGGATCTGGTAGCGGTACTGGCGCCGTCGCACCGGCTCGCCGGGCGCACGCGGCTGCCATTGACCGCACTGCAGGATGAAGCGCTGGTCGACTTCCCGCGCGGTACCGGTGCGCGCCGGCAGACCGACGATGCCTTCGCCGCCGCTGGCCTGCCGCACACGGTGCGTTTCGAGGTCAACCTGATGGAACTGGTCGAGCGCTTCGTCCGCCACGGATTGGCGGTGGGCATCGTGCCGGCGTTGATCGCCGAAGGTTTCCAGGGCGTGGTTCAGATTCCACTGCAGCCGACCCCGACCCGGCGCGTACACCTGGTCTGGCAGCGGCTGCCGACGCCGGCCGCGCGCGCCTTCGTCGAGGCCGTGCTCAGCCGCGCAGGCGCAGGCTCAGGCCCTTGAGGAAGTTGCGCAGCATCTGGTCCAGGCAGCGCCGGTAGTTGGTGTGCCCGGGCTGGCGGAACAACGCACCGACTTCCGACTTGGACACGTTGAAGCCGGCGCTGGCGAAGATCTCCATCAGGTCCACGTCGCGCAGCTGGAAGGCCACGCGCAGCTTCTTCAGCACCAGGTTGTTGTCGATGCGGGTTTCCACCGCACGCTGCGGCTGGCTCTCGTCGCGACCGCGCAGGTGCACGATCAGGCCATCGAGGAAGTGCGCCAGTGCGCTGTCGTTCATCGCCTCGAAACCGGCTTCGTCCTCGCGGCGCAGCCAGGCCTTCACCTGCTCGGTATCCACGGCGAAGGCCGGGTCGGCCATCTGGCACAGGGTGACCACGTGCTGGTCACCCAGGTCCAGGGAGTAGCGCACGCTGCGCAGGACATCATTGTTGATCATGGCGCAATTGTACCGGTCACCCCGACACGTGGGGTCGCCGCCCCGGATCTGGCCGATCCGGCAACACGGGTGCTGCCGGACGGTGCCAGAATGGGGATCTGGTTTTCCCCCTGGAGTTGCCTGATGACCCGCACTGTCCTGATTACCGGCGCCACGTCCGGCTTCGGCGCCGCCGCCGTCCACCGCTTCGCCCAGGCCGGCTGGAAAGTGATCGCCACCGGCCGCCGCGGCGAACGCCTGCAACCGCTGGTCGAGCGCTATGGCAAGGACGTGGTGCACGCCGCCGCCTTCGACATCCGCGATCCGGTGGCGATGGAGGCGGCCCTGCTGGCGCTGCCGCCGGCCTTCGGCGAGATCGACCTGCTGGTCAATAACGCCGGTCTGGCGCAGGGCACCGCACCGGCACAGAGCGCCAGGCTGTCGGACTGGACCACGATGATCGACACCAACATCACCGCGCTGGTGACCCTGACCCACCGCCTGTTGCCGCAGCTGGTGGAGCGCAAGGGTGCGATCATCAACATCTCGTCGGTGGCCGGCGTCTACCCGTACCCGGGTGGCAACGCCTACGGTGGCACCAAGGCCTTCGTCAGCCAGTTCTCGCTGGGCCTGCGTTCGGACCTGCACGGCACCGGCGTGCGCGTGACCACGATCGAGCCGGGCATGGCCGAGACCGAGTTCACCGTGGTCCGCACCCATGGCGACCAGAATGCATCGGACAAGCTGTACAGCGGTGCCAATCCGATGACCGCCGAAGACATCGCCGAACAGATCTTCTGGGTGGCCACGCTGCCACCGCACCTGAACATCAATCGCCTGGAGCTGATGCCGGTCAGCCAGTCCTTCGCCGGGTTCCAGGTCGCCCGCGAGGGCTGACGCCGTGTGTGGAGTCGAGCCATGCTCGACTCGGCAGAAACAAAAAAAGCCGGGCAATGCCCGGCTTTCTTCATGCAGTCCCGCAGAACGTCACTGCGCCTTGATGGCCATCGCCTGCAGGCCGGTGCCATCCAGCTTCTGCTTCGCTTCAGACAGTTCGCCGGCGCTGCCGTACGGCCCCATGCGCACGCGATACACGGTCTTGCCGTTGATCTGCGCCGACTCCACGCGTGCCGCCAGGCCCATCATGGCCAGCTTGGCCTTGGTGGCTTCGGCGTCGCCGGACGCACCGAAGGCACCTGCCTGCAGGATGTAGCGGGCGTTGTCGGCGGGCGCCGGTGCGGCAGTGGTCGCCGGCGCGGTGGGCGCGGCTTCCGCGCGCGGCGCGGGGGTGGCGGCCGTGCTGGTCGACGCCGGTGCGGTGCTGGCCGGCGGGGTTGCCGCGGCCGGGCGCTCGCTCAGCGGTGCCGGCAGCGGACGGTTGCTCGCGGTCACCGGTGCGGTGCTGGCGACGCTGGCCGTTGCGGTCGGTGCCGGCGTGGCCGTGCTCGCCGGCGGCACCGGCTTGCCCTCCAGCGCGGCCTGCGCGCGCGACGCTTCGGCCTTGGCCCGGCGCTGGTCCTCGGCACGCGCGCTGGCGGCCAGTTCGGCGTCGGACATTTCCACTTCCTTGCCCGGCAGCAGGGTGTAGAAGTCGTACTGCGTCGCCGCGGGCTTCTCCGGTTCGGCCGGCTTCGGCGTGGCCGGCTGCGCGGCTGGCTGGCTGCCGACATCGCTGTCTGCATCAGCAACCGGGGCCGGCTGCGCGTTCGGGTTCGGCTGCGGACCGGCGCGCAGGAAGCCGTCGCCTTCGCCCTTGAACAGGTTCGGCGCCGCCAGGAACACCACGGCGGCGATCGCCACACCGGCCACCAGCCACACCCATCCGGGTGTGCCCTGGCTGCTGCTGTTGCGTCGTGCCTGGGTTTTGCCGCGTCGTGCTGCCATGTGTACTGCGTCTCCTGATGCTTACATTTTTTCCGGGGCGCTCACGCCCAGGAGTTCAAGGCCGTTGGCCAGCACCTGGCGCGCCGCGCAGGCCAGGGTCAGCTTGGCGTTGCGATCGGCGGCGTCTTCCACCAGCACCGGCGTCCCGTGATACCACGTGTGGAAGGCATGCGCCAATTCACGCAGGTACTGCGCCACCAGGTGCGGCTCCAGCGCCACGCCGGCCGCTTCCACCACTTCCGGATAGCGCGAGATCTCGTTCATCAACAGCAGCGAGGCATCGTCGGCCAGGTGGCCAAGGTTGGCCAGGCCATTGCCCTGCTCGTACACCAGGCCCTTTTCCTGCGCCTGGCGCAGCAGGCTGCAGACACGGGCGTGCGCGTACTGCACGTAGAACACCGGATTGTCGTTGCTCTGCTGGCGCGCCAGGTCGATGTCGAAGGTCAGCTGCGAATCGGGCTTGCGCGCGATCAGGAACCAGCGGGTCGCATCGCGGCCGGCTTCCTCGATCAGGTCGCGCAGGGTGAAGTAGCTGCCGGCACGCTTGGACAGCTTCACTTCCTCGCCGCCGCGCATGACCGTGACCATCTGGTGCAGCACGTATTCCGGCCAGCCCTGCGGGATGCCCACTTCCATCGCCTGCAGGCCGGCGCGCACGCGCGCCAGCGAGCCGTGATGGTCGGCGCCCAGTTCGGTGATCGCGCGCTCGTAGCCGCGCTGCCACTTGGACAGGTGGTAGGCCACGTCCGGCACGAAGTAGGTGAAGGTGCCGTCGGACTTGCGCATCACGCGGTCCTTGTCGTCACCGAAGTCGGTGCTGCGCAGCCACAGCGCGCCGCCTTCCTCATAGGTGTGGCCGGACGCCTGCAGCTTGGCCACCGCTTCGGCAACCTTGCCGTCGGCGTACAGCGAGCTTTCCAGGAAGTAGATGTCGAAGTCGACACCGAACGCGGCCAGGTCCAGGTTCTGCTCGTTGCGCAGGTAGGCCACGGCGAAGCGGCGGATTGCCTGCATGTCGTCCGGGTCCTTGGCGCCGACCACGGTGCTGCCTTCCAGGTCGACGCTGGCACCGGCCATGTAGGCGCGGGCGACATCGGCGATGTACTCACCGCGGTAGCCGCCTTCCGGCCAGCCGTCCTGATCGGGTGCGATGCCCTTGATCCGCGCCTGGGTGGACAGCGCCAGGTTCTCGATCTGCACGCCAGCGTCGTTGTAGTAGAACTCGCGCTTGGCGTTCCAGCCGTTGGCATCGAGCACGCGGGCCACGCAGTCGCCGATCGCCGCTGCGCGGCCATGGCCGACATGCAGCGGGCCGGTCGGGTTGGCCGACACATACTCCACGCCCACCGTGCGGCCATTGCCGGACAGGTTGCGGCCGTAGTCGTGGGCTTCCTTGATGACCGAGGCGGTTTCGCGCTGGTACGCGGCCGGGGCCAGATGGAAGTTGATGAAGCCGGGGCCGGCGATCTCGACCTTGCTGACGTCCTCGCTGCGCGGCAGCGCCTCGACCAGCGCCTGTGCCAGTGCGCGCGGATTGCTGCGCGCGGCCTTGGCCAGCAGCATCGCGGCGTTGGTGGCGAAGTCGCCGTGGTCACGGGTCTTCGGGCGCTCGACCACGAAGTCCGGCGGCAGGGAGTCGGCGGGCAGGGTGCCATTGGCGCGCAAGGCTTCGATGCCTTGGCTGATCAGGGCGCGGAGGAGATTTTTCACGAGGCCTGCTGTGAGAATGAGCGGCGGAATCGCCCATTTTAGCGCAGATGCCCGCGCCCACGCTGACCAGGACATGCCTGCGGGGCGCCCGCCCGGCCCTGACCAGGGCCGTTCAGCCGAACAGGCGCGGCTGGGGCGGGGACAGCAGGCCCCGTTCAGCAAATGAAACGGGGCGGCCCTCGCCGACCACGAAGTGGTCGAGCAGGCGCACGTCCACCAGTGCCAGCGCCTGCTGCAGTTCATCGGTGATGCGGGTGTCGGCGCCGGAGGGCTCGGGGTCGCCGGAAGGATGATTGTGGCTGAGGATCACCGCTGCCGCATTGTGCAGCAGGGCTCGACGCACCACCTCGCGGGGATAGACCGGGGCGGCATTGATGGTGCCGGCGCACACATTACAAGGTCGGGTGTGGGCGGACTTTAAGTTCATGATTTATAAGCATTAAGCTGAAGTCATGGGGTGTCCATACCCGTACAAGGACCTGTGCCTTGTGGCATCAGCTACTGAACTCTCGCACATAAGTTGCGCAAATTCAGGTCGACCTCGTGATAGCACCACTATCGATCTGCTTCGATAAAGAGGTCTGACAGAGCCGCATCGAGCCCATGTGCGAGCCGCTCCAGAGTGGTCAGCGTGATGTTCTTCTCGCCTCTCTCTATCGCGCTGTAGTAAGCCCGGTGCATACCGATCTGGTCGGCGAAGCTCTCCTGACTCTTGCCAAGCTGAATTCGCCTGAGCCGGATTGCGGACCCCAGAGCTTTGAGAAGTGCGGCCTCGTGCATGAGGCAACGCTAGGGAGGGGATACTTTTAACGCTACGCCCTTAGATGTAGTCTACTTAAAAGTATCGGCCGACCCACGTGATGTCCTTCTACTTCGTTTGTCCCGAGCTCGATTTCACAATCGAGATCCCTCTGTCTCCGCTAGGGCACGAGCAGGTCCTGAGGCAAGTACTGCGCGCCCAGGCGGATGGCGACTGCACGAAATTCCGAAGCCGACTCGCTGAGGAGTTGGGAAGAATTCTTCCCAACGTGACCGACTGGGACATTAGGCCACCAACAGGCGCTCAGCTTGCATACGCAAAATCTTTGTGCAATCAGCTCGGCTGCGTGCTGCCGCGCGCGGTACTGGTCTCCCGGTACTCCATGCAAGCTTTCATCTCAGAGCAGGCACTGCTACTGAAGGCGAAAAAGTAGCTCTATTGACCGTCCAAGTAACGCAGAAGTCCGACGCATCCAGATGGAGAAATCATGCGACCAAGCACACTAGCATTGGATGTTGAAGGGACGCTCATCTCGAATGCGATTAGCCAGATCCCTAGGCCAGGACTACTTAGATTTCTAAGCTATGTTGAGAAGAGGTTTGAGCGCTTGGTAGTCTTCAGCTCAGTCCCAGAACCGCTATTTAGGGAAATCGCAGATCTTCTAGTAGCTGAGGGGCATGCGCCACCGTGGTTCCGATCGGTTCAGTATGTCAACTGGCATGGAAGGACTAAAGACCTCCGATTCGTGTCTGACGACGTGGGGGATGCCCTTTTGCTTGATGACTATGGGGCATACGTCCATCCTGGCCAAGAGCACCTTTGGATCAAAATCCCGCAGTTCTGTGCTCCATATGAGGAGAGCGACATCGGACTGGTGGCTGCGCTAGAGAGCATCTCTCAACACCTCAGCATCAATGGGTCCACTTGAGGGCAGTCCTGCTGATATTGCCGGCTGCAAGAAAATGTCTGAGACGTCAATCTCCTCACTTGGAGGAGTGCACCTCTCAAACGTGGATTCAATAACCTAGGTCGGATAGCCGCTTTCCCGAGCAATTTGTGGCTTGCATCTTCAATGATCAGCTACGTCCGAGCGCGTTAGGCTCGATCGGGAGGGAATGAGCTCGCCGCTCCCGCGACCTTGGTCGGCTAGAAATGCTAGTTGTGATTGGCTAGTCTTCCCGCGGGCGCATGGAGCGCACCATGCTTGACGCTAATCCTGGGCCGAGCATGCAATTACCTGAATGCTCTAGGGGGAGAGATGTCTGAGACTTCGAATATAGCCACGATGGCGGCAAGGGTGTCAGAAGACATCTTTGAGGTGTTTGGCTGGGAGAGAATTCTGCCTAGCGATCAGGACTGGGGTTGCGTTACAGCGGATCATGCGAAGAAGACACATCCGAGTGATGTGGTTTTTAGATACAAGCATCCCTACTCGGACTCAACGATCTACTTTACGACCGATCTTAAAAGCTTCGCTAAGGGATCGATCACAAAGCAGCAGCTAAAGAAGGCGATTGCATCTCTAGGAATGTCTGCGGCCTGTGCAGGGATCAGCGAATCTTGGCAAAACCTCTACTTGACGCCGGACACTAAAAGCGACGTTCGAGGCCTGCTCTTCATCTACAACCACGACGACGAGTACGAGGGTGATTTCAATCAGCTGCTAGCTGAATCAAGCCCGGCAAAAGCTGGGCTTGAAGAATCGACGATGCTGCACGTGATTGGGCCACATGTAGTGTCGTACTTGGCTACAGTTGCTAACGACATTCATGTGCTCAGAGGGAAGAAGAAGCTGCCTTCGGATGAGTCGAAGTTCTGGTTCTTCTATCCGGATCTGATCGGGGAGCCATCACGACAGCCTCGCGCGCGATCAGCAACAGTCGAGGCGTTGTGTGGTCCCCTAATTGTCTGCGAGTACATTGCTGATAGCAAAACGGGAAGTGCGACGACTGGCGCCTTGATCTACTACTCGCGGAGTGGAGAGACAGTGGACGAGTTCAAGTATCTCTTGGACTACCTGTTTAGGTATCAGCTTCTGAGCAACTGCGAGGAGATCAAAATTCGTATGGCTAATGCGGTTGAAAAAGCGCCTGCCATCTTCCAAAGAGCAGTCGATGCCTATGTGGCCGATGTGAATGGCCTCAAGGAAATCCGCGACCGACTTGCACAGGTGAGCTTGGAGCCAATTACGGAAGTGATCAAGGTGTTTAGCAAGGTGGACCTGGGAATGGAAGAGCGCAAATGACTATGTACTTTGCCGACAACAAGGACATACGCGATTTGCTAGACAGCTCTCGCCAGCGCCTGACGCTAGACGTTCTGAGGGAGTTCTTGCTTCGCCGTGGAATCATCGTTTCTGACGATGCAACTAAGGAACACCTGTTCGATCAGATCTCAATGTGGACACTTGATCTAGAGGATCTGAACTGGCTCCTGGACAAAACTGCGCGAGCTGATCGAACCGAGCGATACACTTCGGCGACCGTCTCAGGACAGTTCTCGGACGCAGAGGTTCGCAAGGCAATTGAGTCGTTGAACAAGAACACGGTCGGGCCTCAATTGGACTCTCTCACTTTCTCAAAGAGCGCTGATGGGCCCTTTCACCTTGCCGCCACTTACTCAGAGCTGGATCCTGCGAAGACTCGCCTCCGGCAGAAGCGCACGCGCGACGGATCGATTAGGCTCGAAATGGGCTCTCATGGACTCAGCATGAGGCATGAGGCCAACGAACGGATGTCTGCAGTAGCAGATGAGCTGATGAAGGCGCTGGCGGCTTGCAAGAAGGAACCTGTGGAGGCGCGCAAAATTGATCTCTCGCATCTGACAAGCGGCGAGAGTCGAACGGCATTCTTCCTTAGCCTCATTCGGGGTGTGGGCGGGATGAAACTATCCGACGTCAGCAAGGTCCAAGTGGAACGCTCCATGCTTGACGCGGGCATGGGCAAGGACTCCCCTGCTATAGCCTCTAACTCATTTGAAAGCGAGGGTGCCGACATTGAGGTCGAGGATGCTGATGGGGAGCACTCTGCCGCTGATCTAGAGGAAAAGGTTGACCTTGAGTTCGTCGGAAATGAGGTGAGAGGTGCCATCCTCCGAGGAGCCTCACTTCTGACCAGCCCCGAATTTCAGATGCTGAAGAAGCACTTCTTTCTCTATGGGATGGAGTGGACTAGCGAGGAAGACTCCGAGAAGGGGAAGATCGTCCAGTTTGAGGCCGCGTTTGAGAATTCGCAGGAGTGCAGTGGATTCCGCTACAAGGTTAAGGGCGTAGTCGACAGGAAGAAGAGTGGTGACGGCTTGGAGTTCGTGAAGACGCCCAGAGCCTGCACCGAAATTGAGAACTCCCATTACATGAAGCTTCTGGAACAAGCTTCGAGAGCAGCGCTCGTAGCTGTGGAGCCCAAGGCCACAGAAGAAGCGGTCGACGACAGTGGTGAAGGCGACGATTTTGGAGTTGGGTGCGCTAGTACGACTCCAGACCTCGAAATTTTAGAGGCAGGCGCGCCTGAGCTGAGTGAAGTGGACACAACATCAGATGAGGTCAGCGAGGATGACTAGTCGATATCGTTTCTATCAGTGGTCCGCTTCTCCGAAACAGTTCCAACTGCTAAGAAAGCGGATGGAATCAGAAAGTTTCAGCGAAGAAACTGGCCGCGGCGTCCGATTGACAAAGGCCACCAGCAGCCTTGTTGAGGGGCGCTACATACAGAGGTTCGCATACGAGGAGCAGGAGTTCTCCGCGAACGGCGGATCGTCCACCGTCGAGCGAATGGGATTCGCTATCACTAGCTTCAGACTACGACCGACATCTTGCGGTATTGCCATCGTCGATCCACCAAGATCTATCAGTGACTTCGTCATGTTTGTAGCAATGCTGCTTAACGACGACGTCTCTGTGCAGGTTCCCCGCTTGAATCTCATCAGCTTTAAGCGCCTGGTGGAGTCAGAGGTTGGTCGTTGCCATGTCAGGGCGGTGAAGATCGCTGGCGCTCAACTGGCTGAGAACGTGATCGCAGACATAGCTGTTTCAGATCAACTCGACGCGCTTGCACGTGCGCTGAGGCTTTACCCTCAGCATAGGGCATGTATAGGCAAGATCGACATGGTACTCCCCGATCTGCCTGGCACAAGATCCCGCCTTACCGTCAGCAGAACTGGCTCGGTCAACACCACCATGCCTCTGAGGAATGTCGAGACAATTTGGGAGGCGGTGGAGGGTGCGTGCGAAGAAGGTTGAACTCGGAACACGCCATGGCGTAGCTTCAATCAGTTGCAGCCAGCGCGGACCACTGCTGGTTGTTTCACTGGCTGACGTTGACCTCAGCGGGATAGCGGAAGAACACAGTCCTTGCTGTCCAAGCTGCCGATCAGTGCGTTCGCATCATTCAGCACGGGAGGCGTCGGTAGCCAAGGTTCTTTAGCCAGAATTTCCAGCTCGGCTCGGTGCTATCCAATGCCGCAAGTATGCGCTAGACACAGCGGGCAATGCCATGAACGTTCGTAGGCACCCGGTTCGTAGTGCCAGCCTGAATGCCCACGTGGTCTTTGGCTGACGAGCTTTCTCATTCGCCTGCACCGATTCCCAATGCTGGCCATCATTCAATAGTCGATAATGGCTTGCTTACCATAAAAATACAAAGACCTCGAAGGAGAGGTAGATGTCCAAACGGCCAAGGGATTGCATCATTTGCGGGAAGCCGACGGAGACCGGTGAGCACGTTTTTCCATCTGCTCTGGGCGGACGCCGTAAGGACAAAGGTATTTATTGTAAGAAGCACAACCACGGGTTGGGATCTCACGTAGACGTTCTTCAGAGGCAGCTTGCCATCTTCAATGGGTTGCTCAAGGTCAAACCCGATCGGGGCGATTTCAAGCCTGCTGTGATCCTGGGTAGCGACGAGGAGACCTACTCAATAGAAGGCGCTGAGATTGGTCACTTACCAGACATAGCCGCAATCCTCAACGAAATGAAGATCGGCGAACTCTCGAATCTGGAGATTGATCCAGTGCATATCCCGGCATTGAAAAAATATGCCAAGCAAATGGGCCTTGAGCTCACAGTCATCAAGACCACGGAGCCAGTGCAAAGGTATGTCACTGAGCCTTATGGCTTTCAACTCGTGCTTGGGGGCGAAGATGGTATGCGCTCAATCGCTTACCTTGCACTGACATTCGTAGCGCATTACTGGCGAGACGTGGCACGCCTGCCATCCTTGGCTTCCATCAAAGAGATGCTACGAAGCGGTGCCCAATACCAAGAAGATGATCGAGTTCACCCTCCAGTGCCTGCCCGTGAATTCGTGTACTGGTCTCGCGTTATCGAATCGCCACCTGAGGTCATTCATCCGACCAAGCTAGGCCATACGATCATCATCTGTATCAGCCGTGGTCGGCTTCTGGCCTACATATCGCTGCTTGACGCGCTGACCTTCATCGTGTCATTGGGACATGTGGGTCAGCATAGTGCTGATCGTACGGTTATCGTACATGTGGATCCGTTGGAGAACCATTTTGGCAATGACTGGAAGGTCTTGGAATTTGATTACGCCCTGATCAGTGATTTTGACAGGGACTTTTTCACTGGAGACATCTTCGCAAGCGGTTATATGCACGACCGTATGCACACTGTGATGGCCCGAGTGATGAGGCACCGCGACAAGGCCTTTGCCAAGGACGCGCTGGAAGAATTTAGATCCTTTGCCAATCTTGGCGAAGGCCGCGCAGAGAAAATTCGTGTCTTCTTGAAGAAGCGGAGTCAGCGCCTAGTCAACCATATCGTTCGCTTCTCCCAGGCCGACAGTCGATCCAATCCTATAGGGGTGCTGGTCAGACAATCTGCGAAGCGATGCCTGGATGGAACACCGCTCAGGGACGACGGGTTGACCGAATTTGGAGCGAAAGTGTTGGCCGAAACTATTAGTACATTGCACGATCAGTTGATGAGCCTTCCCGATGACTTCACTTTCCGCGATACATGGTTCATTGACTTCTTTGACGGAGATTTAGCTATGGCTTCTGTCGCTAGACATCTAGTAATGGCACGCTCAAATCTAATCGCCAGAAGATAAGAACATAGATGCCGGGGGCCGTTGCTGTCAGTCTTGGGCAGGCCTTTAAATTCCGCGGATGTTTGGGCCTATATTTTCTACCAGGCTGCTTAATACGTTTCAATTGGCCTACAGTCCGGTACAGATTGGTCTCACCAATGGCCCGACGCCCCCGCCGCCATTAGCGGAAGGGGGCTTCTATCGCCGCGCAGGATGATTGGGTGGAGCATTGGGGTTGCAGGCTAAATTCTAAATCAGGCTGTGTGCCGGAATTTTCGATTGGCATTTCAACCAATTATCCTGCGGACCTCTCTCAGAATTTCGACGATAACCTTGAGGTTATCCGTTGGGGCATTGGCGATAATTGCTATGATGATAATAATTGTATAATTTATGTCCATTTAAAGTATTCCTTGAAGTTATGGAGGCACGTTCATTTCCTTTATTGAGTAATGGGTGCTGACTATATTGTAATATTCCTGTTATAATTAACAATAGGAAGTGCTCACTATTGAAGGGGGTGGTATGACTCAGCACAAAACGTCTTACGCTGTTGTTGACATTTATCACATCACCAGCCCTGCGGTTGCGCTGGAGATGGTTGTCTCTCAGACTTTTCGCAGCCACTACAATTTTCGAAGCTACGACGGCGGAATGAATTTTTGCGGTGTGCTTGGGCAAGTTTCCAATACCCAGCCCGTGGGGAGGGGGGCTCGTCTACATTGCAAGTGGGACGGCCTTGTCTCTGATCCTCTATCTCCTGAATCTTACGACTACCATACTCCGAACGTGCTATTTGATTTTAATGGCTCAGGCGAATATCACAGAAACAATGATCCGCGCTATTTCTTGCCCTATGGGTCGATGATTCAAGTGTCGGGAGTGGAGTGCGATCCTTCGGCGCTTCATGATTACTATCTGTCGCGAAGTCCGCTTTTGAGAAAATGCATGTACCGGTTTAGATCGAAAGAGTATCAGTGTGCTGAGCTTCAATCGTTGTTGGACTATTACAATGAGCAGTGCGCCGCTGGGATGGTAAAACTAGAGATCCAGCAAGGTCCTCCCACTTTTACGCGGGGTGGTGGGTTCTTTGGGTGAATATTATTAATGAAAGTTGACTCGTGGAAATGATGTGGGTGAAAACAAAGGGTGGATCTCATACTTTTGATAATCATTAATTTCTTTAGTGGTTAATCATATTTCATTAGGTTAGGTCTGGTTTTGCGGCTTCTCCATAGGTCGCAAGCGGCGACTTGACTACCAACGCGCTGGCAGAAAAGTCGCTTCGGAGCGAATAGAAAGTCATCGTTCAGATTGGGCGGATTTCATTTCTACATCGCCTATGTCCCGCTTGGGTAGGAGCCCTTGGCGTGGATTAACTGAAGGTCTAGCCGGGCGTCCCTGATTAGGAGCGCTTCAATGTTCAAGACAAGTCTTACTGATCCATTGAATGTATGTGCCATTCCAGTCGGAAGCCGCGGCGGGGAGATTGGGCTTACCTTCGCGCCTGGCAAGTATCAAGAAGTCGCAATGACCGGCGCTTGGGCGAGAAACCTTGACCTAGACCTAGGCGTGATCAGACGTTGGGGGGCGCGACATCTAGTCACTTTGATCGAGCCGTGGGAGTTTGAGGAACTTCGGATTTCATCCCTGCCCCAGCGTGCTGCGGAGCTAGGGCTAGTCTGGCACGGCCTTCCTATCACCGACGGAGCTGCGCCGGATGGGCGTCTGTTGGAGCGCTGGAGGACACTGGGTCTGCCTAGTATTCGTCCAGCCCGGTCCGTAACGATCCAAAGGCCAATAATTTAAGTCTTTCTTTTCAATATCTTACAACACTTTCAAATCCAGACATGTCCAAGAGCATCCATCACCAGCCCTCTCAAAATGGCATACTGGATGGCATACCGGAAGCAACTGAAAATCCATGCCACTTCTCACCGATGTCAAAGCTCGAAGCATCCTTCCCGGGAGTCGCGCAGTACCTCATGGAGCCGTCACAGGCCTGAGCCTCCTCCCCTCATCGACCCTGAAGGGCCAAGGAAAATGGGTATTTCGATACGTCAGCCCCACGACGGGGAAACGCAGGAACGCTGGGTTGGGCGGCTATCCACAAATCACTATTGCCGCAGCAGGGAAGCTGGCTCGAGAGATGCGGGACCTGATCACGACGGGACAGGACCCCTTAACAGTGAAAGCTCTGGAAGCCACCAAGCTCCAGATACCGACCTTTCAGGAGGCTGCCACACAGGTCCACACCGAGATGAAGCCTGGCTGGAGGAATGAGAAACATGCCCAGCAGTGGATCAACACACTGGTCGAGTATGTCTTCCCGAAAATTGGGAACCTGCCGATCGACCAGCTACAGCCTCGGCACATCGCCGAAGTTCTACGCCCCATCTGGCTTGAAAAGGCTGAAACTGCCTCACGCGTTAAACAGCGTATTCATGCCGTAATGGCTTGGGGCTGGGCGCACGGATTCAACCAAGCCAACCCCGTGGATGTGGTCAACCACTTGCTCCCTCAGCAACCCAGCAAGACGATCCGCCAAGAACACCAGCCCGCAATGCATTGGCAGCACGTCCCCACATTTGTCGGAGCGGAGTTGGCAACCACACGTGAATTCGACGTGACCCGGCGCGCGTTGCTTTTTCTGATCCTGACGGGCGCCCGCTCCGGCGAGGTCCGAGCCATGACTTGGAGTGAGGTGAATCTACGTAACGGGCTATGGATAGTTCCAGCAGACCGAATGAAAGCTAGACAAGTTCACAGGGTCCCACTTTCCAAGCAGGCAGTGGCCTTGCTCCAACAGCAAGTCGGCCATGACGAAGAACTCGTATTCCCATCCATTCAAGCCCGAAAGGTACTGTCAGATATGACGCTGACTGCCTTATTACGTAGACTCTCGGCGCCCAGCGATTCAGAGGGCCGAGTAGCCACAGCACATGGATTTCGCTCTAGCTTTCGCGACTGGTGCAGCGAAAAAGGATATGCTAGGGACTTGGCTGAGCGCGCCCTAGCTCACACCGTTAAAAATCAGGTTGAGGCGGCATATCATCGAACCGACTTACTGGATCAGCGCCGACCAATGATGCAGGCGTGGGCTGACTACATTCAGCCAGAGCAATAACACTGAACAAATTATAAATGCACTGACGCGGGCCCCGCCCGTTTCCAAGGCAGTAATAAGCCCGCATATAGTCTCAGACCACAGCAATCAGCGCGCTTGCAGCACCACGTAGGCGTGCAGCTTTAGGGGCACCGTACCCAGACCGGGGCCTGTCGTAGATTTTGTGTAAAAGGGTCACCGACAGCAAACTGCCATCTTCAATCGCCTAGGCTTTTGCAGACACTCTTCAGCCGTTTAGTTCGTACTGGACCGGCCAGCCTTTCGTAGACACTCGGACGCCATAATTGATGGCAATGACCG
>ERZ1031337.41-NODE-41-length-43622-cov-31.501848_pt1 | contig 43622 bp, 41 predicted proteins | sample MGYA00518209_ERZ1031337 | MGnify/ENA primary metagenome ERZ1031337 (study PRJEB33718, sample SAMN03159846) | human skin metagenome | collected 2014-02-25 | study: EMG produced TPA metagenomics assembly of the PRJNA266117 data set (Human skin bacterial metagenome...
CACCGGGACCACCATCATCGTCCCCATCGCCATCACCGTCGCCGTCGCCGTCGCCTCCACCATCACCGTCGCCGCCGCCAGTCTCGCCACCAGTGCCGCCGCCATCATCACCACCGCCGTCACCAGCAGGCGTAGGCGCAGGCGCGTCCGATTCCGTGCAAGTGCCGCCCGTCGGGAGATAGCTAAATCCCGCGACACCAGCAGGATCTAGCGAACTGGAGTACATGCAGCCGTTGTGGCAAGCGTTGACTGAAGCTGCCGTGGAGCCGCCCTCCCATCCCAATTCCTCCGGACGGGATGAACACAGCGCGGTAAATCGACGTGTTCGAGTTTCGTACTGTGGACCGGGGCTGCTGCATGGCGTCACATATGCCGTGAAAGAGGTGGATCCAGCCGCCTTTACACCTGCGCACCAGCCGGACGAACCAGCGTTAGATTTGGCGGCCTGCGCGTTCGCTGTTGCCCATGCTGCTGCAAAGGCCAGCCCCTGATCGGCGCAGCTGCTGTCCAAGACGGACGGGCTTGTAGAACACGTCATGTCCTGGGCCAACGCCTGCGAGCCGACTAGCAGAGGGGCGAGTACCAGCAAAGCGCTGGCGATCAGTAGCGCGAGGCATCGCCGCATCATTTAATCACCGAAGGCAATGTAGAGCGCGGCACTGCCGACGCAGAGAACGAATAGACCGAGCATCGCGTTTCCCCATAGAAAGGGGCCGGATTGCCCGGCCCCGTGTTACGGCGATCAACCGAAGATCGCGCCCTTGATCCACTTGAAGCCGACCGAGATTGCAGCCGGTGCGAGCTTGGCGGCGCCGATGGTGCCCAGGACAGCGGCCAGTGAGGCCAGAACGGTCAATGCGGCGGTTGCGTCGAGTTCCATGGTGTTCCCCTTCGTTAGTTTCGGATGGTTCTGCCTATCTGCTTGTATGCCCACGCCACGGCGAAACACACCGCAACCATGGACAGGATTCCCGACACCTCGGCAGTGGTAAGTGCGGGAATATCGGTGCGCGGCACGAATCCAGCCTGCTCACAGGTGCCGGTCTGCTGGTTGAATTGCAGGCATTCGTAGACGTACCGCGCCATGACTTAGGCCTGCGCTGCCGGGCGCGGTGCAGCCTTCTGCAGCGGGCGCAGAACCGTGAACTTGCTCAGGGTTGCAACACCCTTGTTGACCTGCAGCATGGCCGGGACGTCGAGCTCGTACTCGCCCGCTTGATAGCCCGGCTGACCCTTGTCCAGGCGCACATCGAACGGATAGGCGAAACCGTCCGCCTCCAGCTTGGCACGCTGCTTGCGGGTGGTGAATTCAACGTTCTCGTTGCGGTCGTTGGTGAAGCTTCCGCCACGCTCGTTGATCTGCGAATCCAGTACGGTGACCTTGATCATTTCGTTACCCCTTTGAGGTTGGTTGTACGGCCGCGATTTCGGGCCAGAGCGCTGCTGTGTCACCTGTGACCCACTTCGGCAGCGATGGCGAAGTGCAGGATTCGATTACCGACCGCAGGGACTGATCGTCCGGGCAGTTCTTGGCGATGAAATTGAGGGCCGCGCCGTACTGGCGGCGGATGTGGCGCCGAACGCTCTTCCAAGTCGCTTCAACAGCGGCTTTCGTGATTTCGATGCGCGTGGCGACACAGCGCAGAAAGGACAGGACCGGATAAGCCCCGAGCAGGTAGGAGGCCGGATCCCGCAGAATGTCGAGCGGCAGTTCCTTGCGCTTGGAGTTGCGGAACTGCGCCTCATAGCGCACCCACGGCGAACTCTTGTCGCCTTGTTCCCTGCCCTTCTCGTAGACGCGCAGTTGCTTCTCCGACTTCTTGCCGCCCACATAGAACGTCTTGCCGTCGCCGCTGTCGTAGTCGTCCACCAGCTGAGCCTTGGGGCGCTGACCACGGTTGTCGAAGTCGCCATTGGCGTACCACTTCTGTGCCATGCGCAATGGGTAATCGCCCACCAGGTCATCGGCGCACACATCGACACGGGTGATCCTCCCGGCGCAGCTTTCGAGCTTCGCTCGAAGCTCCAGCCACCGCTGCGCATGGCCGCAGCGCGCTGCGCTAATCGCCTTGCATCCATCACCGGTTAGCTCGATGCGGGCGGTATACGTACCATCTGCGCGGCGGCACTCTTCGCCACCCAGTTCGATCATCCCGACGAACTTCTTGGCCGCGTCGATGATCTTGATTCGCCACGTGTAGAAGCGGCCGCCGCCGGCCGTTTCATCCAGTTCAAGACCCAGACCGGCGAAGAACCAGCAGAACACCTGCAAGGCCGCAATGCGGGCGTTGTCCGGGGAGAACTCGATCCACTGGCGGACCTCTTCGAAACTGTCGCCATCACGGAACGCGACTTCGTCCAGCGCTGCGCGCAGATCAATGGAAGCGGAGAACCAGTCAATGCCGACCGTCAGGGTTCCCTCGGCGTTCCTGAATTCACTGACTCCCCTGTTAGACGAGGGGAGTCCCGACCCGGCCAGCACCGCGCGATCACCGGCCATTGGCCACCCCCAGCGGAAGCATCAGCGGCAACTGATCCACGTTGCTCCACTGGTCGGCCATTGCATCGGCAATGCCCTGGAACGTGCGGGAACGCTCCTTCCAGCGATCCGGCCCTGGGGCCATGCGATGAACGCGCTCTTCGCGGCCCTCCACGATGTTGGTCGGCACCAAGTGAGGGAGATTGATGAGCCACAGGCAGGTGGTCTTGCGTTCGCCGTGGCCGAACTGCCACGGGTGGATCACCTGCGACGTAGGCGCGATACGGCTAGCCACGATGGAAATGGGCTGCTCCAGGGCAATGCGCGGAACCGGAGCGTTGAGCAGCAGGCGAACGAAATCCAAGGCCTCGGCCTGCTCCTTCTGCTTGTCCTTGAACCAACGCGCACCGGACACGGCCAAGTGCGTGCAGGGTGGATGGGCGATCAGCAGATCCCAGCCGTCACCCAGGACGTCACGCACGTCGCCCTGATAATGCGGGCCTGGCCTTTCCGTGGGAAGAAGATCACAGGACATGGCTTCGACGCCGCGGCTACGCAGCGCGTCACGGACGCGGCCCGAATATTCGCAAGCGACGAGAGCCCTCATGGGGCGATCAACGGCCATGGCCAGCCCCCTTTACTCGCAGCACGAACACGAGCGCCCAGTACAGGATCGTCAGCAGAACGCCGCCGATCAGAACCGCCACCAACGGATCGCGCAGGAGTTCACCCATGACGGCCCCCATGGCGTCGAGACTGATAGCGGTCTTCGTCCTGAGCGGACCAGCCCGAGGCGGCCAGTTCGGCGCGTGCCTGGGCGACGATGGCCGCTTCCTTGGCACGTTGGACGGCGGCACGATCACGCCGGTCCAGCAGCCACGACACGATGCGAGCGGCACCGATGCAGACGGCTGCAATGGCCACCAGCAGCACGAAGGTAATGAGCGGATCGATCATCCCTGTCCCCTGCCCCAAGCCCCAAGAGAACCCGCCAGCGGCCTTAGGGTGCCGGTGGCGGGTGTTAGGTGATTCACCTAACGGGGACGGAGTAAAGTAGATTGCCTAACCCCTGTCAAGAGGTTTCACCACGTGAACCGCCAAGAAGTTCTCATCAGCCGCGCCCTGAACAAGGCGCGCCTCAGCAGCTACGGGGCACTGGCAAAGAAAATGGGCGTGTCCGCAGCCACCATGTCGCAGTGGCGCAGCGGGACCAGCAAGCTGTCTGATGAGCGGATCACCGAGCTATCTGAGCTCGCGGGGGACGACCCCGGTGTGTGGTTGCTTGCGATGATGGCCGAGGAATGCAACATCGGGCCGCTGCGCAAATCGCTGGAACGAATTGTGACGAAGGTCGGCAAGGGTGTGGCGATGGCGCTCGCCCTGGGTGTTGCAACTCTGCCCTTGTCGGAAAGTGCAAAAGCCTCGCAGATTCAACGTCTTAGCGGCGTCGAGGGTGACAGTATGTATATTATGTTCTAGCCAGACTGGCCCGGGCGACCGTCGCCCGGGCCCGACCCGCGCTGCAGGCTCCCCCTTCATATGGCCGCCCCAACACCGGCAGAACCGCGCCCCACAGGCCGAGCCTTTCTCACCCCGTATCCAAACGCCCTCGTGTAGGCTCGGCGCACCACTTAAGGACGGGTTTGGCGATGCGCCTGGCTGATTTTATCGAACAGAATGCGCGGGAAATCCTCGACGACGCGGTGGCATTCGCCGAAACGCAGGCACCCGATACCGTCGAGTTCAGCGCAAAGCAACTTCGGAATCATCTTCCCCAGATTCTTCAGGCGGTCATAGACGATCTCAGATCGCCGCAGACAGACTCCCAGCAGCTCGCAAAGTCCCACGGGCTTGCACCGTTGAAACCCGGCCCCGAGTCCGCCGCGTCCTATCATGGCCGAACCCGCGCCATCGCCGGCTTTGGCCTCAACCAGATGGTGGCTGAGTATCGAGCGCTTCGGGCTTCGGTACTTCGGCGATGGGCATCCGACCAGCGGCTGGTCACTTCATCGATCGATGACATCCTTCGTTTCAATGAGGCCATCGACCAGGCGGTGGCCGAATCCCTTGCTCAGTTCTCTGCCGAGGTCGAATCCTGGCGGCAGATCTTCCTCGCGGCGCTCGGGCATGATCTCCGAGGCCCCTTGGCAGCGATCATCTTCTCGGCAGACACCCTGGACAGTGGGCTGCAGGACCCAGCTTTGGCCAAGCAGGCCGAGCGGATCATCAACGGCAGCATGCGCATGAAAAAGCTGCTGGACGACCTGCTGGCTTACAGCCGCAGCAAGCTGGGCGATGGGATGGCCATTCATCCGGTGGACTGCGATCTTGCCCAATCGCTTGGCGAGGAAGTCGAATTGCTTCGCGCTGCCCTGCCCCACGTCCCTATCACGTATGAGGTTGAAGGCGATGCCCGCGGTTGCTTCGATGCCTCTTCGTTGCGCGAGGCGGTTCACAACCTCACGACCAACGCCGCAAAGTACGGCGAACACGGCACCGATGTGCGGATCAGCCTTGAGAGCCTCGCCGACCAGACCCTGATCACGGTGAGCAACGCGGGGGCCGAACTGTCGGACGAAGCGTTCAACAGCCTGTTCGATCCCTTGCGCCGAGGCTCGCACAACGCGTCACAGGGAGAACACGCGAGCCTTGGCCTCGGCCTGTTCCTGGTGCGGGAAATCTGCCACGCGCACCGCGGCACTGTTCGTGGACGATGGCGTGATGGCCGCACCTCATTCGTCATCACGCTCCCGAAGAATGCTGATTGATGCGGCCGACCTGGCGACGGCACTACAGGAACCTGTGCATTACGAAGACATCGACCAACCCGCGCCTGCCATGCCGGAAGGCCTCTGGCAGCGTTCCAACCACCGCAAACCCCAGCTTCCGGTACAGCGCCACCGCCGGGCCGTTGGTGCTGACCACGTAATTGAACTGCATGGCCAGGAACCCTTCCGCCCTCGCCCGCTCCAGGCTGTGTTCCACCAGGGCTCGGCCCACGCCCCGCCCCTGTGTCGCGGCGTCGACCACATACGTGGCGCTGGCCACATGCGCCCCAAGGTCAGGGAAATTCGGGCCCATCTTGTACATGCCCACAACCCGGCCCTCCAGCACAGCTACATGAGGTGCCTGGGCCTGGAACCAATGCGCGCGAAACGTCTCGACGGCGAAAGAGCCAGCAAAGGGCAGCGCATCCTGCGTCGCAATGGCTTGCTCGAACATGCCCCACATCACGTCGAAATCGCCTGCACGGGCGGGCCGGATATCCATGCGACTCCTGCAGATCTGTGGTGGTGACTAGGCCGGACACTACCAGAATCCAACGCCTGCTCCGTAGCTGCTTCACGCGCCACCGCCATCGGCTCGGCAATAGTTGCAGATATTCCGGCCTTCAGAGCAGTAGATGTCCCCTGTTTCCGCGCATATCCCGCACCGGCTTCGACGGTGGCGTGTTCCTGCCTGCGTCCTGCTGGGCATCTACCTGCTGTACCTGCTGGCCGGCAACATCTTCCTCAACACACCGCTGTTTGACCAGGTCACCAACCGCAAGCCGCACAAGTTCGTGATGACCACTGGGCCGGCCATTACCGTGCTGCCAGGCCATGTCATCGCCTGGAACGTGCACATGCGCGGCCATGTGAACCACACGGTCTACGTGCTGCACGCCGACCGCGCCAGCGCTCGTCTGGCGGTGCTGCCCCTGTTCCAGCGCGAGGTGCGGGTGCCCCGGCTGCAGGCCACCGGGGTTTCGGCCGAGATCAGCCGCGTGGAAGAGGCCATCCCGCCACCGCCGCGCAGCGACCGCGGCTGGACCCTGCGCTTCGACGCCATCCACAGCGATAGTATCCGCAGCGCACGTTTCGGCAGGCTGCTGATCATCGGCCAGGGCCAGGGCACGGTGGGCTTCCTCAAGCAGCTGCGCGGCGGGCCGTCGGAACTGTTCGAATCCGAGGTTGCATTCAGCGATGCGGACACCAGTTTTGACGGCGTGCAGCTGTTGGGCGACATGGATCTCACCGCGCGCTTCAGCTATCCGCGCCATTATCGGGACCAGGCGCCCGGCCTGGCCAAGTTGAAGCTGCTGCATGCCCAGCTCGAGGTCGATGCCCGCAGCCAGGGCCTGCGCATGGACACCAATGCCACAACGCCGAAGATCTCCAGCGCACCAGTGCCCGGACGGCTGCAGGCCGCACTCCACCTGATCGATGGCCAACTGCAGCCCGGCGACCAAGCGCTGTGGCAGGTGCCGCTCTACCTGGGCGACGGCGCCCCCGATCGCGGCATGCTGGCGCTGCAACTCAATGTGGCCAAGGACCTGCGCCTGCAGGCCCGCTTGCCGCCAAAGTCCGGTTCAGGCAGCGAGGTGGATGCCGATCTGCATATCAGTGGCCGGGACATTCCCTTCCAACAGCCCGCACAGCTGCTGGAACGCAGTTCTGGCACAGTGCGCGGCGAATGGACGTTCACCTCGCTCAACTGGATCCCTGCCCTGTTCGTGCGCAAGCCGTGGCTGCAGCTGGATGGCGGCGGCACGCTGAAGGCGGACCTGCGCCTTCGCAACGGCGAGCTGACCGAAGGCAGCACCGTGGACATTCCTGCAGCCGAAGCCGTGGCCGAGGTGGCGGGTGTGCGCTTGGCGGGCACGGCCAGTGCCCACGGCGAACTGAAGGCCGGCACGCCCAGCCAGGCGCGGCTGGCCGTCCGGTTGCCCCGCTTCACCGCGCGGCCAGGCGATGCCAAGGACGTACGCCTGTTCGACGGCCGGGATCTGGCCCTGGACCTGACCGGCGATGGCCGCCTGCAGGAACTGCGCAAAGGCGTCCGCGCGCAGCTGCGCTTCAGTGAAGCCACCATCCCTGATCTGACCGCCTACAACCGCTACCTGGGTTCGCCCCAGGTGCGACTGCTCCGTGGCACCGGCACCGTGAGTGGTGATGCGACCCTCGATACCGACGGGCGCGTCGGCCATGGCACGGCCCGGCTGTTGGGGCGCAACGCCAGTGCAAAGGTGGCAGGGCTGGACATGGGCGGCGATATCGACGTGAACGCAACACTGCGCCGGGGAGACTTCAACCAGCGTCATTTCGATCTGTCCGGCACCACGGTCGAGCTACGCAACGTGCAGGTGGCGGGCACGCAGGGCTCGACGGCATGGAAAGGCCGCGTGGACTTCAGGCGTGGGCGCATCGATGCGCAGTCGCCGTTCCAGGTGGATGCCACCACGGACCTCGATCTCAGCGATGCGCGACCGTTGCTGGCGCTGTTCGCAGAGCGCACCGACTACCCGCGCTGGACCTTGTCCCTGCTGGATTCCGGACAGGTACAGGCGCAGGCGACGCTGCGCTGGCGCCCTGGCCATCTGGTCATCGATGGCCTGCAGGCCGAGAACGACCGCCTGTCGGTACGCGCGCGGCTGGATCTGCTGGAACAGCGCAAGCGCGGTGATCTCTATCTACGGTGGGGGCTGCTGGGTGCGGGCATCGAGCTGGACGGCGACCAGCGCCAATGGCATCTGGCCAAGGCACGCGAGTGGTTTGACCAGCAGCCTTCGCTGCTGCCAGCGGGCCAGGGCACGGGTGCTGCAGGCTCGTCGCACTGAAGGCAACCGTCTGCATCCATTGCCGGCCCCGGTGCGTATACACCGACGCCCCAATTGACGAGTTGCACGCAATGAACAAGCGCACACAGGCCTATGGCCTTCTGGGATGGGTGGCGATCACCTTCGCTGCCGCCGCACTGGGCGCGTGGGCCTCGACGTCCGCCGCCAGCTTCTATGCCACCCTCGTCCTGCCTGCATGGGCGCCGCCTGCCGGTGTGTTTGGCCCGGCATGGACCCTGCTGTACGCCATGATGGCGATTGCGGCGTGGCTGGTCTGGCGGGAGCGCGGCTGGCGCGGCGCGCGGCCTGCGCTGTGGCTCTATCTGGTGCAGCTGGCCATCAATGCACTGTGGAGCTGGCTGTTCTTCGGCTGGAAGCTGGGCGCCCTCGCCTTCGCCGACATCCTGGTGCTGGTGGCGCTGGTGTGCGCGACGATGCTCGCGTTCGTGCGCGTCCGCACGATGGCAGCCGTACTGCTGCTGCCCTATCTGGCCTGGATTTGCTTCGCCTCGGCGCTCAACTTCGCAGTCTGGCGTGCCAACCCCGGGCTGCTGTGATAGCGCGCCGCATCGCTTACGCCTGGGCCACGACCTGTGGGCGCCAGTTCCTCAACAGTGCCGGCTTGAACGCCTGCTGCCCGCAGCCGGCGGGGCAACGCACCACACGCGCCGACGAATGGCTGACCAGGCCTTGTCCTTCTTCGGCCTTGAACACCGTCTCGCAGGACAGGCAACGGGCCACCAGCGAATACAGGTGCAGCAACCGGCCACTGGCGGGGTCCTGCAGTGCATCCACATCCAGCAGTTCGAACTGGCAACTGTCAGCCAGCATGCGGTACGGCGTAGAAGGCAGGGTCTGCAGGTTCACGGGCGTGGTATCCGACGGAAGTCGAGCCACCCTAGGGCAGCCGCTGTCGAGCCGGCGTGCAGCGCAGATGCACTGGCCGCGAAGCCGGCAGAGACGCCTGCCGAATGCGCATCGCTGCTTGTATGAAGAATTCAGTTTCAGATGGAGGACACGCCACATGCACAGGGAGGTAGGCGGATACGCTCTTTTGCTTCACCATCCATGGTTACCGGATACACCGCTGGGTCGTTCCTGCCCTTCACGAATCATGAGTCCCGCCCTTGATGCCTTCTGCTGAGCCCACGCACGACGCTGCCCTGTCGCGTTGCGCGCGCGAACCGATCCATACCCCCGGCGCGATCCAGCCGTACGGTGTGCTTCTGGTGGTGGAACCGCACTCGCTGCAGGTGCGTGAGCGCGCCATCAGCCACCCCGCCCTGCTGCAGCAGTTCGGCGAGCCATTGATGCAACACGTCGCCGAGGTGCTGGGTGGCGTGCTGGCGCCGTTCCAGGCGGTGTTGCAGCAGGCCACGGTCGGCAGCAGCGCACACGTGGGCGCGGTGCATCTGGATGGCCATGGCCGCCACCAGCTGCTCGTGCACCGGTCTGCAACCGACCTTCTGGTTGAACTGGAGGCGCCGGTTCCGGGCCAGCCCGGTTCGCTGGAAGAGCTGTACCCGGCGATCCGCGAGCTGATGTCCGGCATCGAGACCGCCACGACGGTGGAAGACCTGTGCAGGCTGGCCGCCGCGCATGTGCGACGCCTCACCGGCTTCGACCGCACCCTGGTCTACCAGTTCGATGCAGGCTGGAATGGCACGGTGGTGGCCGAGGACGGCAACGGCCTGCTGCCATCCTATCTGGACCTGCGCTTCCCCGAATCGGACATCCCCGCCCAGGCGCGTGAGCTGTACCGCCGCAACCGGGTGCGCCTGATTGCGGACAGCGATTACACCCCTGCGCCGCTGTTGCGCGCGGAAGCGCATCGCGACGCGCCTCCCACCGACCTGAGCCTGGCCGTGCTGCGCAGCGTCTCGCCGGTGCACCTGCAGTACATGCGCAACATGGGCACCGGGGCATCAATGTCGGTGTCGCTGGTGCACGAAGGGCAGCTGTGGGGCCTGGTGTCCTGCCACGCGGTGCAGCCGCGCCGCCTGCCGTACCACGTGCGTACGGCCTGTGAGTTCATGGGCCAGATCCTGTCGCTGCAGATCGCGCTGAAGGAGCGCGCGCGCGCGATCGAGGAACGCGTGGCCCGTCGCTCGGTGCTGGTCAAGCTGCTGGCACGCATGGCCGGGGACGAAGAGTTCATGGCGGCGCTGCGCCACGATGAGGCCAGCCTGCTGTCCCTGACCGGCGCGGCCGGCGCGGCCATCGTGCACAAGGGGGACTGCATGCGCGTGGGGCAGTGCCCGCCCCCCAGCGAGGTGCTGGCCCTGGCCGACTGGCTGGCCAACCAGCACGCCGGGCAGGAAATGTACTGCACCGATCATCTCGCCGGCGACTGGTCGCCTGCCGCGCACCTGACCGACGTGGCCAGTGGCCTGCTGGCGGTGTCGATCTCGCAGCTCCATCACAGCTACCTGATGTGGTTCCGGCCGGAGGTCGTGCGCACCGTGCGCTGGGGGGGCGACCCGCGCAAGACCGAGGCACCCGGCGTGGCCCTGTCGCCGCGGAACTCGTTCGAGGCGTGGAAGGAGACCGTGCAGCAGCGCAGCCTGCCCTGGAGTGATGCCGACTGCGATGCCGCGCACGAAATGCGCACCGCCATTGTCGACATCGTGCTGCGCAAGGCCGAGGAAATGGCGGAGCTGAACGAACAGCTGGTGCGCAGCAACAAGGAACTGGAAGCGTTCTCCTATTCGGTCAGCCACGACCTGCGCGCTCCCTTCCGCCACATCGTCGGCTACTCGGAGCTGCTGGGCAGCTCTGCGGGCGAGCGCCTCAACGACACCGAACGCCGCTTCCTCGACACCATCGTGGAATCGGCGAAATCTGCCGGCACGTTGGTGGATGACCTGCTCAGCTTCTCGCAGATGGGCCGCTCGACGGTGGGCAGGGTGCGGCTGGACATGGCTGCGCTGGCCGAGGACGTACGCAGGACGTTGGCCCTGGACTATGCCGGCCGCGAGGTGCAGTGGACGCTGGCGCCGCTGCCGGAAGTCGAGGCCGATCCGACCATGCTGCGCCTGGTCTGGCAGAACCTGCTGGGCAACGCGATCAAGTTCACCCGCGAGCGCGAGCAGGCGGTTATCGAGGTCGGCCACGAACGCAACGACGACGAAGACCATTTCTTCGTGCGCGACAACGGCTGCGGCTTCGACATGCGCTACGTGGACAAGCTGTTCGGCGTGTTCCAGCGCCTGCATCACGTCGAGGAATTCGAAGGCACCGGCATCGGCCTGGCCAATGTGCGCCGCATCATCGGCCGCCACGGCGGCCGCACCTGGGCCGAGGGCGAACCCGGCAAGGGCGCCACGATCCATTTCACCCTACCCCGTTCCACAGGAGATCACCCATGAGGGACCTGCGGCCGATCCTCCTGGTCGAGGACAGCCCCAAAGACGCCGAGCTGACGATGGCCGCGTTGTCACGCTGCCAGCTGCTGAACGACGTCATCCACGTGCGCGATGGCGCCGAGGCGCTGGACTACCTGCGCTGCGAAGGCAAGTTCGCCGGCGCCATGCACGGCGGCCCGGTCGTGGTGCTGCTGGACCTGAAGCTGCCCAAGGTCAATGGCCTGGAAGTGCTCGAACAGGTCCGTGGCGACGCGCAGCTGAGCAGCACCCCGATCGTGATGCTGACCTCCTCGCGCGAGGAACAGGACCTGGTGCGGAGCTACGAACTGGGCGTCAATGCATTCGTGGTCAAGCCGGTCGATTTCAAGGAATTCTTCGATGCCATCCAGGGGCTGGGCATGTTCTGGGGCATCACCAACCAGCCACCGCCGCACCGGCCCAACGGTTCGGGGCAGCACCATGCGTGATGGATCGCGCCGCAGTGAGCGCCTGCGCATCCTCATGCTGGAGGACAGCGCGCTTGACGCGGAGCTGATCAGCGCACAGCTGCAGCGCGCAGGCCTCGACTTCGAGGCCGAGCGGCTGTGGACCCGCAATGCGTTCATCGAGGCGATCGACAATCGCCCCTTCGACATCATCCTGGCCGACCACGTACTGCCCGGATTCGATGGCGATGCCGCCCTTGCGCTGGCGCGCGAGCGCATCCCGCACACGCCTTTCATCTTCGTCTCCGGCACCCTGACCGAAGAGCTGGCCGTGCAGGCCTTGACCCGCGGCGCACGCGACTATGTGGTGAAGCAGCGCCTGCAGCGCTTGCCGGATGCCATCCGTCGCGCGCGGCAGGAAGCCCACGAGCGCAACCAGCTGGTGCAGGCGCAGGCTGCGCTCAATGAGAGCCAGGCGCAGCTGCAGCAGGTGACCGACGCCGTTCCGGCGCTGATCGCCCGGCTCGACAAGGACCACCGCTACCGCTTCGCGAACAAGGCGTTCCTGGATTGGCATGGCGTGAGCCAGGCCGAATTGCTGGGACGCCTTGCCCGCGATGTCAGCGGCATCAGCGCCTTCGAACGTGCCCTCCCCAGCCTGGAACGCGTGCTGCAGGGCGAGCGCACCAGCTTCCAGGTCGAGCTCGTGCATCGCAGCGGCCAGTCACGATTCGTGCAGATGGACTGCGTGCCGGACCATGCCGCCGATGGCAGCGTGGCCGGCTACATCTGCATGGGCAGCGACGTATCGGTGTTGAAGCAGGCCGAACTGGCCCTGCGTGAGGACAACCAGGCCCTGGAGCAGCAGGTGCAGGCGCGCACCGCCGAACTGCGGGCCAGCAAACGGCGGCTGCAGGCAATCTTTGAATCCAGCTTCCAGCATCAGGTGCTGCTGGATCTGTCCGGGCGCGTGGTCGATGCCAATGACGCTTCATTGGCCGCCGTGCTGGCGGACAAGAAGGACATTGTCGGCCAGCGCTTCGGCGAATCCCTGTGGTTCGCCAACACCGACGGCGTCGGCGCGGTGGTTGACCAGGCCGTCGCCGCGGCGGCGCAGGGTCGCAACTCGCTGCATTCCCTCGAGCTGGAACTGCCCACCGGCCGGCGCAGCTTCGACGTCTCGCTGCGCCCGCTGCTGGACGCCGACGGCGTGGCCACTGCCGTGGTATCGGAGGCGGTGGAAACCACTGCGCGGCGGCAGGCCGAGCATGCGCTTCGCCAGTCGCAGAAGATCGAGGCGGTCGGCCAGCTCACCGGCGGCATCGCGCATGATTTCAACAACATCCTGACGGTGATCTCGGGCAACATCGAGCACGCCATGCTGCTCAGCGAACGGGCCGGCGAAGCCGGCGCGATGGCCAGCCGTGCCCTGGACAATGCCCTGAAGGGGGTTGGCCGTGCCGCCAGCCTCACCCAGCGCCTGCTCGCCTTTGCCCGGCGCCAGCCGCTGCACAGCCAGGCAGCCAACCTCAACGAGTGCCTGCTGGACATGCAGGACATGCTGCGGCGGGCGCTGGGCGAACTGGTGCAACTGGACATCCGCACCGCCGAGGACATCTGGTGCGTGGAGATCGACATCAGCCAACTGGAAGCGTCGGTGCTGAACCTGGCGGTCAATGCGCGCGACGCGATGCCGCACGGCGGCCGCCTGGTGATCGAAGTCGACAACAGCCACCTCGACCACGACTACGCCGCATTGTTCCCGGATGCTTCCCCCGGCGAGTATGTGATGCTGCGGGTGCGCGACAACGGCCACGGCATGGACGCGGCCACCCTGGCGCGCGTGTTCGAGCCGTTCTTCACCACCAAGCAGGTCGGCCGCGGCACCGGGCTCGGCCTGTCGATGGTGCACGGCTTCGTGAAGCAGTCCGGTGGCCACGTGCTGATCGATTCGGTGGAAGGCGGCGGTACCAGCATCACCATGATGTTCCCGCGCACGCCTCTGGCGCTGCCTTGCGAGGCTCGCGTCCCGCAGACGGGCCTGGCCGGCTACTCGCCACGCGAGGAAACCGTGCTGGTGGCCGAGGACAACGACGATGTCCGTGCGCATACAGTCGATGCGCTGCGCCTGCTGGGCTACCGCGTGCTGGAAGCGCACGACGGCCCCTCGGCGTTGCGGCTGCTGGAACGGCCGGACACCAAGGTCGACCTGCTGTTCTCGGACGTGGTGATGCCGGGCATGTCCGGCTGGGAGCTGGTGCGTGAGGTGCGTGAACGCTGGCCGGCAATCGCGGTCCTGTTCACGTCAGGCTATCCACGCGACCACGATGCGGTTGGCGCGCAGGGGCGTGCAGCCGCCCTGCTGCCAAAGCCATTTACCCGCAGTGACCTTGCGCTGGCAGTGCGCACCGCGCTGGAGGCTGCGCCGCGCTGAGGTCAGGCGGACGCATCGCGCATGCCTGCCGCGATCCGGTTGATATCCGCGCACTCGATCGTGGCCGGCGGGTTTTCTCTTCCGGCCAGGGCGATCATGGCCATGCCCAGCGCCAGGTTGCTGGTCATCAGCGAGGGCGCGAGCGCACCGGCCAGTTTCATCAACGGTGCGCCGCCCCAGTACAGGGGTTTCAACAGGGCATGCCGGGTACCTGTCCCCGGCACCGGCCGGACCCCGCCCGGACGCAGCATCACCGCGCGCAGCGGCAGCGCCTGCAACGCCCGCTCGGTCTCGCCCTTCACCCGCAGCGGCATCAGCCGGCTTTGCGGGTCCGCGCCTGCGCCGGAGACATACAGGAAGGACCCCTGCGGATTCACCGCAGCCCAGGCGCGGGCCACTGCCAGTGTGGTGTCCAGGGTCACGCGCCGGTACTCGGCCTCGGCAGTGCCAACCGGTGGCGCACCGGCACAATAGAAGCATGCGTCGTACCCGGCCAGTTCATCACGCTGCGCGTCGATGTGCAGGAAGTCCGGGACCACCCGTTCGCTGCCGGGTCCGCGCAGGCTGCCCGGGCGCCGCACCAGCGCGGTCAAGCCGGCAACCTGCGGCGAACGCTGGCAGGCCAGGGCAACGCCCTGCCCCACCAGGCCTGCAGCGCCGGTCAGGAGAATCCGCAATGTCCGTGCCTGAGCCATGGCCAGGGCCGCACTAGAGTTTCACGAACCGCTGGATCTTGCGCGCCAGCCACCCGCTGAACACCAGCGGTGCATCCAGCGCCGACACGCAGATGCACGGCACCCCCGGCGCGGTCACCGGCTGATGCTCCACGTCTTCATCCAGGTCCGCCACGTCGCCGGGTGCGAACAGCCCCAGCGCATCGTTGTAGGAACCGCGCAGGATCTGGGTCAGCTCGCTGCGGCCATGGCTGTGCATGGGCAGGCATTTGCCCGGGGCGATCCTCAGCATGATCAGCGAAGGCATCTGCTCGGCACGGATGCATTGCACGCCGGGTGCCATCCAGCGCCAACGCAACCCACTGAGCGATGCCCCGAAGTAGGGGTGCAGCGAGGCAGGCAGATGGTCCGGGTCGGCCTCGGGCCGCTCCTTCGGCACGGGACGCGCGGCCTGGTCCATGGCAATCGGCATTTCCGCAGCCAGCTGCATCAGCATGGCCTCGCGCAGCTGTTCGCGGCGTGGATCAGGCGCGGGCGGCTGGGTCTGCTCGAGCAGCACCGAGCCGATCGCCTCGGCCTCGCGCAGGCGCTGGCGGCAGTGCGGGCACTGCTCCAGATGCGTACCAGCGACCACGCTCAGTGGCGCGGGCAGCGCGCCTGCGGCATAGCTCATCAACGTCGATTCGTGCAGGTGGTGGCGCGGGTTCACAGCGCACCTCCCACTTTGGCCTGCAGCTGCAGGAACGCGCGCCGCAGATGCGACTTGACCGTGCCCAAGGGCATGCCGATCGCCTCGGCGATCTCGCTGTGGCTCTTGGCCTCGAAATAGGACATGCGCACCAAGCGCGCCTGCACGGCGGGCAGTTCGTTGATGCGCTGGCGCAGCCGGGCCTGGTCGGCAAACTGTTCGGCGCTGCTGCGTTCGATCACATCCAGGGTTGCTGCGTCCTCGACGGCTGCCTGCACCTGCATCCAGGCGCGCTCGCGGCGGATGCGGTCAATGTGCAGGTTACGGGCGATGCGATACAGCCACGTGCTCAGCGCACCCTGCGCGGGATCGAAGTCGGCCGCGCGCAGCCATAGCCGCAGCAGGCTCTCCTGCGCCAGTTCCTCGGCCACCGCGTCAGGCACGCCCAGGCCCCGCAGGTATACGCACAGCCGCGGCATGAAGTAATCATAGATCCGCATGAAACAGTCGCGGTCACGAAGCCGTGCCACGCCGTCCATGTCACCGGCCCAGTTCGTCGGCTCGCTGCTCGGCTGCTGGGAACTGGACACGATGCGTGCGGTATCGAAGTTGAGGGGGTTGCTGGCGGCGTCAGGGTACATCGGCGTTCGCGGCGGGCGGGTGAAGGTCTGTCCTCTGTACGCGCAGGGGCCGTGATTGGATGCAGCCGCTGCAGACGCATCCAACCGCCCATCCCCGCCGTATGACCTCAGCCCTCCTTTCCCGGATGAACGCGATGCGTACCGCCTGGCTGCTGCTGTGCCTGCCCCATGCCGCGCTGGCCGCGCCCTGGCTGCGAAGCGAGGGGGTAGCAACGTCGTCGCGCGGCGACCTGCTCTACCGCGAGGTGCACTGGCGACGCGATGCGGCCGAGGGTGCCGAGCGCTGGGTGCTGTACCAATGCGCGGACGGGCGGCCTTTCGCCCGCAAGCACCTGCCGGCCAGCGCGGACCCACAGGCGCGCGGCTATACCCTGGAGGACCGGCGCAGCGGCCAGAAGGCCGACGTCGAGGCCGCCAGCGGCAGGGTCTCGATCGCGTGGAAGGAGGATGCCGGCAGCCCACCGGTGCAGCGCGAGCTCGACCTGCCGACCGGCGCGGTCATCGACGCAGGGTTCGACGCGGCGGTGCGCCTGCATTGGCAGGCGCTCATGCGCGGCGAGCGTGTGACCCTGCCCTTCCTGGTCCCAGCGCGGCAGCGCTACTTCCCGGTGCAGGTAAGGCGCACCGGCCCGCAGCGCTGGCAGGGGATCGATGCGCAGTCGATCGAGGTCAGCCTGGACACCTGGTACGGCGGCATCGCGCCACGCCTTGCGCTGGTATATGCCAGCGCTGACCAGCGCCTGCTGGAGTTCCGTGGCACCAGCAACCTGCGCGATCAACGCGGTGCCTATCCACAGGTGACGGTGCGCTTCATCGCCGCAGCGGCTGGTCGCCCCGCCAGCGAATGGCAGCAGGCCTGGGCGCAGCCGCTGACAGATCGCTGCACCGTTACGGCCAGGTGAAATCTAAATTTCCTGCCGCGCTCCGCATCCAGTGGGCCTTCTGCCGCGTAGAGGAAGACACGAAACCCGCCGAGATCCGCCATGGCCTCTGTAGCGCCCCTCCCCCGTCGACGCTGGCGCCTGCTGCGCACGCTGCAGCGCTGGTTCGATACCGGCAACGCCGCAGAGGCCACCGGCGAGCGGCCGGGGCGGATCGACTGGGTGCGCGCCGTGCCCTTCGCGCTGATGCACCTGGCCTGCATCGCAGTGATCTGGGTGGGCATCTCGTGGACAGCGGTGATCGTGGCTGCAGCACTCTATGCGGTGCGCATGTTCGCCATCACGGCGTTCTACCACCGCTACTTCTCGCATCGCACCTTCCAGGCATCGCGGCCGGTGCAGTTCGTGTTCGCGGTGATAGGCGCCTCCAGCGTACAGCGCGGGCCGCTGTGGTGGGCCGCCCACCATCGCCACCACCACCGTCACGCCGACCAGCCGCTGGACCCGCACTCCCCCCGTGAGGGCGGCTTCTGGCGCAGCCACATGGGCTGGTTCCTCACCCGCGAGGCCTTTGCCACCGACCTGTCGCGGGTGCCCGACCTGGCGCGCTACCCGGAGCTGCGCTGGCTGGACCGCTTCGATACGGCTGTGCCGGTACTGCTGGCCGCAGCGCTGTATGCACTGGGCGCCGGGTTGGAGCGCTGGGCGCCAGGCTTGCATACCTCCGGCTCGCAATTGCTGGTGTGGGGCTTCTTCATCTCCACGATCGTGCTGTTCCACGCCACGGTCACCATCAATTCGCTGGCCCATCGCTTCGGTCGCCGCCGCTTCGAGACCCGCGATGACAGCCGCAACAATCTCTGGCTGGCGCTGCTCACCTTCGGCGAAGGCTGGCACAACAACCACCACTTCTTCCCGGGCACCGTCCGCCAGGGCTTCCGCTGGTGGGAAGTGGACCTGACCTGGTATGGACTGCGCGCGATGGCGGCGCTTGGGCTGGTCAAAGGGCTCAAGCCGATTCCCGAGTGGGTGCTGGCCAAGGCGAGGTACTGACATGCGCATCGCGATCATCGGTTCGGGCATTGCCGGACTGGCCAGCGCCTGGTGGCTGGACGGCGAACACGACGTCACGCTGTTCGAGGCCAACGACTATCTGGGCGGCCATACCCACACCCACGACGTGCAGGTGGATGGCGTCCGCATGGCGGTGGACACCGGCTTCATCGTGTTCAATCCCCAGCACTACCCGCTGCTGACCGCACTGTTCGACGAGCTGGGCGTCGCCTCGCAGCCGACCACGATGAGCTTCTCGATGCACAGCGAGCGCAGCGGCGTGGAGTACAACGCCACCTCGCTGGATGGCCTGTTCTGCCAGCGCCGCAACCTGGTGTCGCCGCGGTTCTGGGGCATGCTGGCCGACCTGCGCCGGTTCTACCGCGATGCCCCCCTGTTGCTGGCAGAAGACGAGGGCCCAACGTTGGGGCAGTACCTGCGCAGCCAGCGCTACGGCGATGCCTTCATCGACGAGCACCTGCTGCCGATGGCCTCCGCGCTGTGGTCGTCCCCGACGGCCACGGTGATGGACTTCCCGGCGCGCTATCTGGCCCAGTTCATGGCCAACCACCAGATGCTGCAGATGACCGGGCGTGCACCGTGGCGGGTGGTGAGCGGTGGATCGGCCCGCTATGTCGACGCCCTGCGCGCCCGCTGGCGGGTGCATGAGCGGCTGGAGTGCCCAGTACAGTCGGTCGAGCGGATGCCGTGGGGCGCTCGCGTGCACAGCGCGGCCGGCGTGGAAGGCTTCGATGAGGTCATCCTGGCCTGCCACAGCGACCAGGCCCTGGCGCTGCTGCGTGACGCCGACCCCATCGAACGCGACGTGCTCGGCGCCATCCGCTACCAGGCCAACGAAGCGGTGCTGCACACCGACGCGTCATTGCTGCCGCGCAACCGCAAGGCGTGGGCGGCATGGAATGCCCATGTGCCCCGCGACCCTGCTGCGCCCTGCACGGTCAGCTACTGCATGAACCAGCTGCAGGGCCTGCCCGGCAGCACGCCCCTGGTGGTCACGCTCAACCGCAGCGAAGCAATCGACCCCGGCAAGGTGCTGCGCACCCTGCATTATGCGCACCCGGTGCACGACCATGCCGCAGTGCGCGCGCAACAGCGCTGGGCCGAGCTGCAGGGCCGCCGCCACACCTGGTTCGCAGGCGCCTATTGGGGCTGGGGCTTCCATGAGGACGGCATCCGCAGCGCCCGCCGCGTGGTCGATGCACTGCGCACCTGTGAACCGCACCACGTCATGGCGGCTCCCGGCGAGGTGGCCGCATGAGCGCCAGTGCGCTCTACTTCGGGCAGGTGGCGCACCGCAGGCACCTGCCACACCCGCATGCGTTCCGCTATCCGATCGCACAGCTGCTGCTCGACCTGGATGAACTCGACAGCGTGTTCGCCGGGCGCTGGCTGTGGTCGATCAATCGCCGCAATCTGGCCGAGTTCCGTCGCAGCGATTACTTCGGCGATCCCGCGCGGCCCTTGGCCGATGCAGTGCGCGACCACGCTGCATCAACCCTGGGCTACCGGCCCACCGGCCCGGTCCGCCTGCTCACCCATCTGCGCTTCGCCGGTCACGTGTTCAACCCGGTCAGCTTCTACTACTGCTACCGGGCCGATGGCAGCACGCTGGACTGCATCGTCGCCGAGATCACCAACACACCCTGGAAGGAACGTCACGCCTACGTGCTGCCGGTCGCAACGGCCACGCAGGAAGGCACCTCGCTGCGCTGGCGGTTCGACAAATGCTTCCATGTCTCGCCCTTCATGCCGATGGATTGTCATTACGACTGGCGGTTCAACTGCCCTGATGAGGACCTGCGCGTGCACATGCAGGTCTGGCGCGACGGCGCGCGCCAGTTTGATGCCACCCAGGTCATGCAACGACACCCCCTGGATGGCCGCGGGCTGGCCCGCGTCCTGGCCTGCTATCCACTGATGACCACCCAGGTGGTGGCCGCCATCCACTGGCATGCGTTGCGGCTGTGGCTGAAACGCAATCCCGTACACGACCACCCTACCCTTGCCGAGAAACCGCGATGAATTCGATGATTCCTTCGGTCGCGCTGCCGCGCCCCGGCGCATTGGATGCCTTCCTGCGCCGCCGCCTGCTGGCCCAGCTCGCCCCGATGCGCGACGGCCGCCTGTGCGTGCGCGACGCGCTGGGCGAAGTCTGGTTGGGCGATGCCCGCGGTGAGCTGCATGTCACCGTCACCATCGAGGACCCGGCGTTCTATCGCAAGGTGGCGGCCCAGGGCAGCGTCGGCGCCGGCGAAAGCTACATCCATGGCGAATGGCGCTGTGACGACCTGGTCGCCCTGATACGGCTGCTCGTGCGCAACCGCGATCTGCTCGACAGCATGGAACACGGCCCGGCGCGCGTGGGAGGCTGGCTGCTGCGCGGCTGGAACCGCCTGCGCCGCAACAGCCGTGAAGGCAGCCGCCGCAACATCGCCGCGCACTACGACCTCGGCAACGACTTCTTCGCCCTGTTCCTGTCACCGGACCTGATGTACTCCTCGGCCCTGTTCGCCGAAGAGGGCGAATCGCTGGAATCCGCCTCGCGGCGCAAGCTGGACCGCATCTGCCAACAGCTGCAGCTCAAGCCGGGCGACCGCGTGGTGGAGATCGGTACCGGCTGGGGTGGTTTTGCGCTGCACGCGGCGCAGCACTACGGCTGCCACGTCACCACAACCACGATCTCCGCCGAGCAGCATGCACTGGCCAGAGAGCGCGTCCGCGTCGCCGGGCTGCAGGACAAGGTCACGCTGTTGATGCAGGACTACCGCGACCTGCAGGGCCAGTTTGACAAGCTGGTATCGATCGAGATGATCGAAGCCATCGGCGCCGAATACCTGGACACCTACATGGCAACGCTGCAGCGCCTGCTCAAGCCCGATGGTGTCGCCCTGCTGCAGGCCATCACCATCGAAGATCACCGCTACGAGCAGGCACGGCGCAGCGTCGACTACATCAAGCGCTATGTGTTTCCGGGCAGCTTCATTCCGTCGATCAACGCGATCATGGCGGCCAAGACCCGATCCAGTGACCTGCAGCTGGTCGCCCAGCAGGATTTCGGCCACTCCTACGCACTGACCCTGCGCGCCTGGCGCCAACGCTTCCTTGCCCAGCTGCCCGCTGTGCAGGCACAGGGCTTTGATACGCGCTTCTGCCGGATGTGGGAGTTCTACCTGGCCTATTGCGAGGGCGGCTTCCTGGAGCGTTCGATCGGCGTTTCGCATCTGCTGCTGGCGCGCCCCGGGCATCGTCCCGCTGGCGCATCGGGTCAAGGCGGCTGAGGTGCGCCGGTTCTGGGCCAATCTGCTTGGCAACCAGCTGGTCTGGCTGTGCGCCGTGGCCGGCGCCGGGCGCGGCTGGCAATGGCCGGCGCTGCTGGCAGCGTCGCTCTACATCGGCAGCCAGCTGCTGACCTCGCCGCAACCTCGGCTGGATCTTCGGCTGATGCTGTTGGCGCTGGCCTGCGCGTGGCTGGTCGACGCCAGTGCCGCCGCCAGCGGCACCGTACGCTACGCCGCGGCCCCGCTGGGCTGGACGCCACCCCTTTGGATCATGGCGTTGTGGGCCGCGTTTGCGATGACGCTGACCACTTCGATGCGCTTCCTGCTTCGCCACCCTGCCCTGCCAGCCGCGTTCGGCCTGCTGCTGGCCCCGCTGGCCTATCTCTCCGCAGCGCGCGGTTTCGATGCGGTTCGATTCACTACGCCGCTGTGGCAAGGCCTGCTGGTACTGGGGGTGGGCTGGAGCATCGCGCTTTCGCTGCTGTGCATGGCCGCTCGTCGCGGCTCCCGCACCATCCCGCCGCCCTTGGCCGGAGCGCCGTCATGATCAATCTGGTGTGGGTACTGCTGTATGCCGTGCTTGTGATGAGCTGGGGCTGGGCCTGGCAGCGGCGCCACCGCAACATCGGCGTGGTCGATGTGCTCTGGGCCAAGGGCGTGGGTGCTTCGGCCCTGTTGCTGGCGTGGCTCGGCGATGGTGCGGCGGCGCCACGGATTGCACTGGGCGTGCTCGGTGGCCTGTGGGGCAGCCGACTGGCACTGCACCTGTGGCATCGGGTCCGCCATGAACAGGAAGACGGTCGCTACCGTTATCTGCGCGAGTACTGGCAAGGGCATCAAGCCAAGATCTTCGGCTTCTTCATGGCCCAGGCACTGCTGGTCGTGCTGTTCGCCCTGCCCTTCGTCGCGGTGGCTGCCAATCCACAGACCAGCATGACGTTGTGGGTCGTGGCCGCCGCACTCGTCTGGCTGCTGAGCGTCGGTGGCGAGAGCCTGGCCGACCATCAGCTGGCCCGGTTCCGCGCGGATCCTGCAAACCAGGGTCGCACCTGCCGCGCCGGGCTCTGGCGTTACTCCCGCCACCCCAACTACTTCTTCGAGTGGCTGCACTGGTTCAGCTATGTCCTGCTCGCGGTCGGCTCGCCGCTGTGGTGGCTGGCGTGGTCCGGCCCGCTGCTGATGTATGTGTTCCTGCGCTACCTGAGCGGCATTCCGTTCACCGAAAAGCAGGCGCTGCGCAGCCGCGGCGACGATTACCGCGCCTACCAGCGCAGCACGCCGATGTTCTTCCCCTGGTTCCCTCGTCCTTCCAAGGAGCATTCCGCATGAGCGCGATTCCGTCACTGACCCCGGCCGACGACGCGGAAACTGGGCTGATCGCCTGGGCCGAACGCGGCCTGGTTCCCGATGCCGCGCTGCGCGCCGGCATCCGTCGCCTGTGCGCGCAACGCCTGCACGAGGAAATGCTGGGCGGTATCGAAGCACAGTCCGCACGCTTCGGCCGTCGCATCGCCGAGCTGGCCGACAGCCCGCTCGCGCTGCATACCGACGCGGCCAACCGCCAGCACTATGAGGTTCCGGCGGCCTTCTTCCAGGCCTGCCTGGGCAGGCGCCTGAAGTACAGCAGCTGCTACTACCCCACCGGGCGCGAAACGCTGGACCAGGCGGAGGACGCCATGCTGGAGCTGTACGGCCAGCGCGCCGGACTGGCCGATGGCCAGCAGATCCTCGAACTGGGCTGCGGCTGGGGTTCGCTGACCCTGTGGATGGCCGAGCACTATCCCGCCGCCGCGATCACCGCCGTGTCCAATTCGCACAGCCAGCGCCAGCACATCATGGCGCAGTGCCAGGCCCGGGGGCTGCACAACGTCGAGGTGATCACCCGCGACGTCAACCAGCTCGAGCTGCCAACCGCACGCTTCGACCGCTGCGTCTCGGTGGAAATGTTCGAGCATGTGCGCAACTACGAGCGCCTGCTGGCGCGCATCAGCCAGTGGCTGAAGCCCGACGGCGCGCTGTTCGTGCACATCTTCGCCCACCGCACGCTGATGTACCCGTTCGAGACCGAGGGCGGCGACAACTGGATGGGCCGCCATTTCTTCACTGGTGGCCTGATGCCGGCGGCCGACACGCTGCTGCATTTCCAGCGCGACCTGCGGCTTGACCAGCGCTGGTTGCTGGACGGCACCCACTACCAGCGCACGGCCGACCACTGGCTGGCCAACCAGGATGCAGCACGCGAGGCGGTGATGCCGGTGCTGGTCGCGACCTACGGCCAGGCCGCCGCGAAGATCTGGTGGCAGCGCTGGCGCATGTTCTGGATGGCATGCGCCGAGCTGTTCGGCTACGACGACGGCCAGCAGTGGCTGGTCGCCCACTATCTGTTCCGCCCCCGTTGAGGTGTGACATGCGCATGCGCTCGCTGCTTCCCCTGCTGGCATTGAGCCTGTTTGGTTCCGGCTGCAGTTCCACCGATACCCGTCCCCTGCCCCGCCCGCCCTCAGTGGACGTGCCACGCTTCATGGGCGACTGGTATGTGATCGCCCACATCCCCTCATGGCCGGAGCGCAAAGCTTTCGACGCGGTGGAGAGCTACGCATTGAAGCCCGACGGGCGCATCCAGACCACCTTCACCTATCGCAAGGGCAGCTTCGACGCCCCCCAGAAGTCGATGCACCCTGTGGGACGGGTCGAGAAGGACGGCAACGGCGCCATCTGGGGCATGCAGTTCATCTGGCCGATCCAGGCCGAGTATGTGATTGCCTGGCTGCGCGATGACTACGGCCAGACCATCGTCGCGCGCAGCAAGCGCGACTACGTGTGGTACATGGCACGCACGCCACAGGTGTCCGAGAGCGACTACCAGCAGGCCGTGCAGCGCATCGCGGCCATGGGTTACGACACCGCAAAGCTGAGGCGCGTGCCGCAGTCGGTGCGCTGAGCCATCGGTCATCCCCACGCAGCACCTGCTGACGGCAGGGCGTGTCGACATCTGCTTGCGCCGGATGTCGCATTCATCACCGCTGCCGCATTGTTCATCCGGCACGCGCGCAGCCGCTGCCGGACCCGTGCGTACAGCGACGCCGCACCTGCCCTGCCTGCAGTAGCTGGCGCTGGGGTCGCGAACACTCAAGACTCGACCGCGGCGGCCGCTAATGGCCAATGCAGGGCTGTGCGCGCCGGCCACAATGGCCGACGAAGGGTGCATTCCGGTCGTGGCCGATTTCACAATGGAAGGAACAGGCAGTTGAAGGAAGAACGACGCAACACGTTGCAGGCCAGTCATCGCGCGATCCTCAGCTTCTGGCACAGGGTTGAGTTCTTCATACCCTACGATCTGCAGGGCCAGGTCCTTGAGTCGAAGGACGCGGACTGGAGCGTACGGCAGCTGTCCAGGGATCAGCTCGAGCGATTGGACCCGAAGGATCTGTGGTCCCCACCCCTGCCATTCGGTCGCAGGCTGAGCGGATTCGATGTCTACCTCGGCATATTCGACAAAGCCCAGCTGGCCGATATCACCCAGCGGGTACTGGCTGAGACGCCAAGCGGAGACGAGTCGCTGGAACAGGACGAACGGGCCGAGCTGGAAGGCCTGACCTGCGCGGCCAGCCTGCGGGCAAGCGCCGAGGGCGTGCTGCAGCTGGGTGAAATCTCGGTATCGACCGTTCCGTGGGCACTGGGCACGATCTCCAGGCGTGGCTTGCAGGGCCTGGACTTCGACGCCTTCCAGGCAAGCCTTGAAGCACTCAAGCGCGACGTAGCAACGTTCCGCAGCGCCGCTGCCACCCCCGCCGAACAGGGTGAGGGCCCAACGCCCTGCAGCCCCGACGACCTGTTGCGCCTGCTCGACATCCTGTGCAACTGGTCGGGTCATGACCCTTCCGCGGGCGACGCGTCCGCTCCGCTGCTGGTCATCCGGGCGAAAAGCGTTGAAGACAAGCCGAAGCCGGAACGGGCAGCAAAAGCCACACCCCCAGAGCCGGACAACGAGCCAACGGCGGAAGCGGACGACGCCGAGGACGACGAGGCCCAGCCCGAAGAGGACGCGGAGATCAGCATTCTCAACAGTTTCTTCGTCGAGGATATCGCGCGGGCCATCGGCGCACTCGACCAGGGCAAGGCCAGTGCGCCCCTACGCGCCTATCTGAGCCCATTGCCTGAAAGCCGACGCGAAGACCTTTACACCCCAGAAGGCCATGCGCTGATTGCCGACCGGCTGCGCCCGCGCCACATCAATCGGGGCCACTGGCCCGGCGATCCTGCACACACGATGAGCCTGATGCAGCAGTTCGCTGTGAACAGCATCTTCGAGCAGGTGCGCGATTCAGGCATCTTCTCGGTCAATGGCCCGCCCGGAACCGGGAAGACCACGCTGTTGCGTGAGGTCTTCGCTGAGAACATCGTGCGGCGTGCACGTGCATTGTCACAGTACGCGACGCCAGCCGCTGCGCTCGGCCCAGCCCGCGAAGTGAACTTCGAAGGTGAGAAGCCGTGCAGGGTCTCGCCACTGAAGGCCGACCTGACCGGCTTCGAGATGGTGGTCGCATCGTCGAACAATGCCGCCGTGGAGAATATTTCGCGTGACCTGCCGAAGAGCCGGTCACTGGGCAAGCCCGGAGGGTCGCGCTGGCGCAACAGCACAGGGGACGTGACCTTCGACTACCTGCGGCCACTGGCCCGCAACCTGCTCGAATGGAACGGCAGGGGCGCCTATGAACGACCGGCGGCAGACAGCGATGCCTGGGGGTTGATCAGCTGCGCGCTGGGCAGGAAGGCCAACCGCGAGGCACTTGTGCGGGCCATCAGCAGGAGCGCCCCAAAAGATGGCAAAACCCCCGCACCGAAGGGCTACGACCGCGCCCGCCACCAGTCGCTCTGGGAGTGGCGGGACAACCCAGCAGCCATGAGCTTCCAGCAGGCCAGGCAGGCGTTCGGCAAGGCCGATGCGATCGTCAATGGCCTGGTCGAAAAGCTTGATCGGCTCGCCTCGCTCAGCCGTGAGATCAGCGGCAACGATGAGGAGAGCTTCTGCCGGCAAACGACTTCTCAGCTTCGCGATGCACAGCGCGCGCATGAGGAAGCTGCACAGCAGTGCCGTGCACTCGAGGGCCAGCGCAGCAGATCCGATGAACAGCTCGCCCTGCTCAAGGCGCAACGCATCCTGCTCAGGGAAGAGAAGCCTGGCTGGTGGGCCCGCATCTTCGACCGGCAGCGCGCGCACAGCCATGCGGCCGCAATGGTGCAGAACGCAGATCATCAGCACCGATGGACCCAGCGCGGGCTCGAACTCGGGACGCAATGTGATACGGCGCAACAGCACCTGGGCCGAACCGCGAGCACCCTGGCCGAGGCATCGGCCGCCGCGCAGGCACGGGCGCAGCAATGGGCTGGAATGACGCAACAGCTCGAACAACTGAAAGCCGAATTCGGCACCGCGTCCCATCCCGCCAACGCGGCCGAACTGGAAGATCAGGACTGGCAGATCAAGGGAGTCTGGAACAGCGAGCAGCTCAACGAGCAGCGCGCCAACCTCTTCGTGGCGGCACTGCAGCTTCACCAGGCCTGGCTGCACGAAGTCGTGCAGAAGGGCGGCGGCTTCGCCCAGAACGTCATTGCACTGTGCCACCTGCTGAGTGGCAAGCGGCTGCAGGAGCCACGCGATGCGCTGGCCATCTGGCAGAGCCTGTTCATGATCGTGCCGGTTGTCTCCAGCACGTTCGCCTCGGTCGCACGCCAGTTCCGACATCTGGGGCCGGACTCGATCGGCTGGCTGTTCATCGATGAAGCTGGCCAGGCCGTGCCGCAGGCGGCAGTCGGTGCACTGCTGCGCTCCAGGCGCGCGGTCGTGGTGGGTGATCCGCTGCAGATCGAGCCGGTGTTCACCGTGCCGGTCAAGCTGCTGCAGGCGCTGGGCCGAACCAGCGCACTGCCCGCAGGCGTGAACGTCTCGCCCGACAAGACCTCCGTACAGGTACTGGCCGACGAGGCCAACCCGCTCGGTGCCCGCATGGAGTCCGGCGGCTCGCCGCTCTGGATCGGCAGTCCGCTGCGCGTGCATCGTCGCTGCGTCGAACCGATGTTCTCCATTGCCAACACGATTGCCTACGAGGGGAAGATGATCTTCTCCAACCCCTGGGAACCCAGTGCGGCGCGGCCACCCGCCGACAGCCTGGACATCGGCAGCAGCGCCTGGGTACACGCCCCCGGCCGCACCAGCGACAAGCAGGTCGTGCCGTGCCAGATCGACCTGGTGCAGCAGGCGTTGGCCGCGCTCTATCACAGCACCGGAAGCCTTCCCCCGGTCTACATCATTTCGCCCTTCAAGCGCATCAAGAATGCCCTGCTCGAGCGACTGCGGAGCCAGGACGCCTGGCTTGGCCCGGATGCCCCACCCGGCACGCAGGCGCCACGCACCACCGAACTGCGCACGTGGTGCAGGGAGCGCGTCGGCACCGTGCACACCTTCCAGGACAAGGAGGAAAGCATTGTCTGGATGGTCCTGGGCTGCGACACGGACACGGTGGGCGCGGCGCACTGGGCCTCCAGCAAGCCCAATCTGCTCAACGTCGCCGTCACCCGTGCCCAGCACCGCTGCTTCCTGATCGGAGACACCGCACTCTGGGGCGGCCTGCGCCACTTCTCAGACGCCCATGCCAAACAGTTGCCCCGCATCACCCCGGCGCAGTTCCTGGGTCGCATGTCGATCCCCCGCGTGCAGACTCGATAGCCCTGCCCTGCCCTGACGGCGTCAACCAGTCAGGTCAGGGGCGCAGGGTCACGCCGGCGTGACGCGTCACATTAATGGTTCCGGCAGCCACGACGGGACGCCTGCAGCACCCCATCCATTTACGTCACGAATGCGTAAGCCTCGGCCGATCAACTGCATCCATCGATCTTTAGGAATAGTCGTAAAAACGCAACGAATTCGATGTTCGACGCGACAGCGGCGCCAGAATGGCGGCCACGCCCATGGGCGCCGACCACCTCCCGCGCATGAATGGATTTCCTGCACCGCGTCGGCTTCGCCTGGCGCTCCTGGACGATCACGAAGTCGTCCGTCGCGGCACCGCCCTGCACCTGTCAGGCGATCTCCGCTTCGACATCGTCGCCAGCCACGGTTGCAGCAACGAACTGCTCTGCAGCCTGCAACGCACACCAGTGGATGTGGCCATCATCGATCTCACGCTTGCCCGTGACGACCTGGGTAGCCTCGAGCTGGTTGCGCTGCTCCGCCGGGAATTCCCGCGCACGCCATTGCTGGCCTTCGCCACGCTCTGCCCCACCACCAACCTCAACAGCCTGATCGATGCCGGACTCAACGGATTCGTCAGCAAGGCCGAACCGCTTGCTGCATTGTCCGACGCCATCGTACGTGTTTCCCAGGGCCTGACCCGGGTTCCACCGGACGTCAGGCTGGCCGGCGACCGCGGCGAGCTCAGCCGCAACGAGCGCGAAGTGCTGGGCCTGCTGCTGGAAGGCTTGACGGTCTCCGAGATCGCATTGCGGCGGCACCGCAGCATCAAGACTGTCAGCACGCAGAAGGTTGCTGTGCTGCGCAAGCTGGGATTGCGCAGCGACGTGGAAATCTACGCACTGCGCGAACGACTGGAGACACCGTGAGGCGCCAGCCGCCGTTGCGCCGCCGCTTCCTGTCCACGGGGCTGCTGGCGCTCCTTCTCCTGCCGGCTGCCTCGGCCGAAGATATCCGCTCGCCACGCTGGCTGCCGGGCAGCACTGTACGGGTCGCCACGACTCCCTCCCTGCGCCCCCTGCCCGCGGCCCTGGCCGATCCGTCATCACCGCCAACGCTCGCCCATGGCTATGCCAACCTGGTGGCGCGGCACGCCCAATTCCGTTTCCTGGAACACCCCTACCCGACAACCGCCGCATCAATCCTCGCTGTATGCCATCACGAGGCTGACCTGGTCATGGTGTTTGGCGGCGCAAGGCACCAGCCGCTGCCCTGCCCCGGCCTTGCCGCGTCCACCGCATTCCGTGGCGGCGCCACCCTGTTGGCCGGACGCGCCGGCGAGTGGCTGCCACGGGAGATGCGCGAACTCGACGGCCGGGTCATCGCCGTCGTTGAAGGCGGGCCCTACGCCAGCTGGCTGCACGCGCATCACCCGCAGGTCCGGCTGCGGCAGCTGCCAGACCGGCATGCAGCACTGGCGGCAGTCGAAAGCGGGCTGGCGGACGTGGCGATTGGCCTGGAGCCCACGCTGCGCCCCCTGGTTCGACGCCATTTCAATGGCAGCCTGCGCCTGCAGCCGTTCGATAGCGGTTTCTCCACCGACCTTTACCTGCTGGTTCGCCGGGAAGACCAGCAACTGCTTGGGCGCATCGAACAGGCATTGCGGGAGATCACACTGGAAGAGCACGCAGGCCTGCTCCACCTATGGGCAGGCCAGACCCTGCCTGCCGCGGCCGGGAATGCACTGGACTGGATGCAGGCGTCGCCCCCGCGCGGGTGGCTGCTGCTGGGCCCACTGCTGATTGCCCTGCCGCTGCTGTGGCTCGCAATGCGCCACCTGCGGGCGCGCGGTGACCGAAGCAGCGCGCATGCCATCGGCGTGATCAGCCACGAGATGCGCAACTCGGCGCAGGCCGTGCTGACCTCGATCGAGCTGCTGGGGCAATCGACATTGCCCAAGGGCGAGCGTGACCTGCTCGCCGCTGCCAGCAGCGCCAGCCAATCCCTGCGCAGCCTGTTGAATCGCGCACTGGATTTTTCGCGCCTTGCGAGCGGCGCTTTCAAGCCGCATGCGCAACCCTGCGATGCAACCCAGCTGTGCCGGCAGGCTCTGGAGGCGATCCGGCCACAGGCCCAGCGGAAAGGCCTGCAGCTGCATCTCGATGCCCAGGGCGCATCCCCGTCGAACATCCTGGTGGACGCCGATGCGCTACGCCAGATTGCCAGCAATCTGTTGGCGAACGCAGTGAAGTTCAGCGATTCCGGCCGCATCGAGCTGCGCCTGCAACTGATGCCGGCGGCGCGTCCTCGGGCGCTGCTGCTGGAGGTGATCGACAGCGGCATCGGCATCGCGCCGGCGCAGGTAGCCACCCTGTTCCAGCCTTTCCAGCAAGGCAGCAGCGGACAGCGGCGTGGCGGAAGTGGGCTGGGGCTTTCCATCGCGCGCGAGCTGGCCCGCGCAATGGGCGGCGACCTCACCGTGCACAGCGTGCTGGGCCGTGGCAGTCGCTTCATCCTGCGCCTGCCGGTGTGCCCGGCTGGCACCGGCGTGGATGCCCAGGACATGCCCGTGGGCGATACGCCACTGGCCGGACTGCACCTGCTGCTGGTCGAGGACCACGAGCTCAATCGCCACGTGATCGCCGAACAGCTGCGGCGCTGGGGCGCAGAGGTGTGCGCCGTGAAAGATGCGGCCAGTGCCCTGGCCGAACAGGCACGACAGCCCCGCTCCGTTGCTCTGATCGACATTGGGTTGCCTGGCGCCGATGGTCACGTGCTGGCGCGCGAGCTACGCGGGTCTGCCGGGCGCACCGTTCGCCTGATCGCATTGTCTGCCCGCACCGGACGGCGTCATCGCGCACGCTGCCACCGCTCGGGCTTCGACGCGGTGCTGGCCAAGCCGCTGCGCGCCGCCCAGCTGCTGCCTGCGCTCGGCATTGCGCGACCAGAGGGCCTGGGCGCAGCCGCGCAGACGATTGACATGGACGCGGCCTACATCGCCGACATCCACGATGAGCTCGGCAACATGGAGCGGGTTATTGATCGAGCGGATGCATCGGCACTGGGCCATCACGCGCACCGATTGCAGGGCACGCTGCAGATGCTGGGCCAATGCGAGCATGCGGCCATCGCGGCGGAGCTGGTCGACCTGGCGCATGACGCCGCGCCGGACTGGGCCGATGCGCGGCGCCTGCTGGACGTGCTGAAGGCCGGACAGGGCTCCCGCCCAGCGGGAACCCTGCCAATGCCTTGATCAGGCGGCCAGGCGCTCGACCTGGCGACGGGTCAGGTCATTGAAGCGACCCAGCGACATCAGGTGCTGGTGGATCAGTGCCAGCCAGCCGCTGCGGTGCCACTCGACCACGGTGGCTTCCGGCAGCGCAACGAACTTCTCGACGTCCACCACCAGGAAGCCATTGAGGTTGAACTCGCGGCCATCCGGGGTACGCACGGTGGCGTTGCGCTCGACCAGCAGGCCGTTGTCGGTCAGGGCCTTGGAGAAGGCCAGGGTCTGTTCGTGCTCGCGGGTGTACTGGCCGCAGAACTCCAGCGCCTGCTGCACCATTTCGGTGGCCTTGCCGTCAACGAACAGCGGCTGGCCTTCCTCGCCGCCCTTGACCACGCGCGGGCTTTCTTCGTCGATGCCCAGCAGGAAGTCATTCTCCGCGCCGGTGTCGATGAAGATGAAGGGGTGGCGGCGCAGGTAGGCCGGAATATAGGCCTCGTCTTCCCACAGGCCGTCCTTGATGAACAGGTTCTGGTCGGACACGCCGACGGCAGCCATCGGAACCGCACCGGGGCCGGCGAACAGGATCGGGAAATGATGCAGCGCCAGCGAGAACTCGCCCAGCACCAGCGGAATGGCGTTGTTGCCGGCGGCGAACTCGAGCTTGCCCGGCAGGATGCGCAGATCGGCGTGCACATCGGCCTGCAGCGGCACCGGACGGGTATAGAACAGGGGAGCGCCGCTCGGCGCCGCTTCGGTGGTGGTGTCGCTGGTGGTGGTCATCTTGGGAACCGTTCGATCATGCGCGCCTGCCATCCCGGGCACGCCAGCGGGAACAACCTGAATCCCGCATTATCAACAAGCTCGATGACAACGGCCACCCCGCCAGCGAACTATTTCAGCTGCAGGGGGTAGCGCTGCCAGAGCACGTGGACCAGGAATCCGGCCAGTTCGGTGTCGCGCGCGCTCACCGCTGCACGGATCTTGTCCAGCAGCACCATGTCGCTGCAGGAGCGCACATCGGCGTGGTTGGCCTGCCCTGCCCGGCGCGCACGATAGCGTGCGGCCCGCTGCGCATCGCTCATCGCATACCCGAACTTGGGCGGACGACCGCGCTTGCGCGGCAGGGTCAGCTCCAGGGTTCCGGGGTCTTTGTCATCACGCATGAGAGGGGTGCGGGCGGCGGCGAGCAACGGGGGGTGCGCAATTTATCGTGAGGCATCACTTTAATCCAGCTTTTTCTGCAGTTTTGTTGCATCGCAATGCAAAAAAACGCATCGCGAGGGCCCCATCCACGCATGGCGTGGATCTAGTGCAGAGCTCGCGACCCGATCACCCGGTAGATCCACGCCATGCATGGATGCGGAAACCCGAACCCACAGAAAAGGGAGCCCGCGAACGGGCTCCCCTCACCTTCTTCATGCAGCGCGCACCGGCTCGTAGCCATGCAGGTGCGCCTCGCTGCTGGCCCGCCCCTGGCTGAGCGAACGCAGCGAGGTGGTATAGCCCACCAGCTGCGCCAGCGGTGCGAAGCCACTGACCTCGGCGCGACCATCCTGATCGTCGATGCGGGCAATGCGACCATGGCGGCGGTTGAGGTCGCCGACCACATCACCCACCGACGCTGACGGCGAATGCACCGTCACCGCCATCACCGGCTCCAGCAGCTGCGTGCCGCCTTCGGCCAGCGCCGCCTTGATCGCCTCGGCGCCTGCGCGATGGAACGCCATCTCCGAGGAGTCCTTGGCATGGGTCTGGCCATCGACAAGACTGACCTCGATGCCGACCACCGGATGGCCCTGGGGGCCTTCCGACAGCGCAGCACGCACACCTTTCTCCACCGCCGCGATGAAGCTGCGCGGCACCACGCCACCGACGATGCGGTCGTTGAATACGACCTGGTCGTCCTCGCGCGGCGATACATCCAGCACCACGTGCGCGAACTGGCCCTGGCCGCCGGTCTGCTTGACCAGCCGCCCGACGACGCCGGTCATCGCACGCATCGGCGTCTCCTGGTAGGCCACGCGCGGCGCACCTACGCCTACGTCGACCTTCCATTCGCTGCGCAGGCGCTCGACCATCACCTCCAGGTGCAGTTCGCCCATGCCCCAGACCAGGGTCTCCGCCGTGTCGCGATCGGTTTCGACGCGGAACGAGGGATCTTCCTGGGCCAGACTGGCCAAACCCTGTGCCATCCGGATCAGGTCGCCCGCACGCGCCGGCTCCAACCGCCACGCCAGCACCGGTGCCTGTGCCTGGATGTTCTCCAGGCGCAGCGGCTGCGCACGACCGCTCAGCGTTTCACCACTGACCGCATCCTTCCAGCCCAGCACTGCAACGATGTCACCGGCCACGGCCTGTTCGATGTCGTGGGTCTGGTCGGCCTGCACCCGCACCAGGCGACTGACACGCCGCCCCTGCGGATGCTGCGAACTGGCCACCGCATCACCCACCTTCAAGGTGCCCGAGTACAGCCGCACGAAGCTCAACGCGCCGTGCTGCTGGTGGGTGATCTTGAACAGCAGGCCGGCCAGCGGACCGTCCGGGTCCGGCGGCAGCACGACCTCGCCCTCATCGCTTTCGGCGCTGACGGCAGGGCGATCCAGCGGCGACGGCAGGTAATCGACCACGGCGTCCAGCAGCGTCTCGATACCCTTGTCCTTGAACGCAGCACCGGCCAGCACGGGCACGCCCGCACCCGCCAGCGTCGCCCGGCGGATCGCCGCGCGCAGCTGCCCGGCATCGATCACGCGACCTTCCAGCCAGGCATCGGCCAGTTGCTCATCGTGATCGGCCACGGCCTCGACCAGCGCATCGCGTTGGGCTTGCCACTGGGCCCGCGCCGCTTGGTCCCACGGGGTCACCGTGGTTGCGGCACCATCCTGCCACTGCAGCACGCGCTCATCGACCAGATCGACCCAGCCGTTGAAGCCACTTTCGCTGCCCAACGGCACGCCCAGCGCCCACGGCCGCGCCCGCAGTTTGTCCTGCAGCTGCTCCAGCACGCGCTCGAACGAAGCGCCGACGCGGTCCATCTTGTTGACGAAGGCGATCAGCGGCACGCGATGGCGACGCGCCTGGCGCCACACGGTTTCGGACTGCGGCTGCACGCCATCCACGGCCGAGAACACGGCCACGGCGCCGTCGAGCACGCGCAATGAACGCTCGACCTCGATGGCGAAGTCGATGTGGCCAGGGGTGTCGATCAGGGTCAGCCGATGCGGCGGCAGGTCGCGCGGCGCCCACTGCGCCTGCACGGCGGCAGCGCCGATGGTGATGCCGCGTTCGCGTTCGATCGCCGAGAAATCGGTGGTCGCGTTGCCGTCGTGCACTTCACCGACGCGGTGGATCTCGCCGCTTTTCCACAGCAGGCGTTCGGTCAGCGTGGTCTTGCCGGCGTCGATGTGGGCAATGATGCCAAGGTTGCGACGACGGGAAAGGGTCTGGGTGTTCATAAAGAGGTTCCTGCAAGGCCAACTTCAGGGGCCGCGCACCCCGGTTGGCGACAGGGTGCGCGGCTAGCGTTCGGTCTCGGCGATCTGGTGCATGGCACGTTCTCCTTTGCGGTGCTGGGTAGCGTCGGCTGGGTAGCGTCGACTGGGTAGAGTCGACTGTTAGTCGACTAACAAAAACAAAAAGAGCGCCCGGGGGGCGCTCTGTCGAAGGTCCAGCGATGGCCGCTTCAACGGCCTCGTGGGGCTCCAGGCAGACACGCCCGTTCCGCGTTGGCGCGGGTCAGGGTGAAAAACTTCAGGAGCGGCATCCGATTCATGGGGCGCATTCTAGACCTGCCAATCTGGCGCGCAAGTGAATATTGCAAACATAAATGGAACGATGAGGCCGACAATGATCGGGGTCAGATCTCTTTCCCTTGGGCAAAGGGTTCTGACCTCTCAGCCTTTACTTGCAGCCGTGCAGCGTGCGCGCCTCGGCCACGGTCGCCGCCTGGTCATCCCCCATCGGAATCCACCCCTTCAGCGACGTCGCCGGGTCAATGTGCGGCAGCCGCGGGCCACCATGGATCAGCACCTCGGTCCAGCTCCCCACCGGCGCCAGTTCGGACAGGCGTGCCGCCTGGTCATCCTCGGTGCTGAACGTGTCGTCCGGGCTCGCCGGGGGCGTCATGTTCACGGTCTCGGTCTTGCGGGAATGCACACGCAGCGCGCCGCCCGGCATGCGCTGGGTGGTGACGTCGTAGCGCTCGATACCGTACGCCCAATGGCTTTCACCAATGCTGCGGGTCTCGCTTCCGTCATCCGCCACAGCCACCACCTCGCCCGCCGGCCCGACCACGCCCGCGACAGCACCCAGGCCGGACATCAGCGCCTGGTAGACGATCATCTGCCGCTGCTCGGTGCTCAACGCAGCGGCCTTGAGCTTGGCAGCGGGAATCTGCAGGTATGCCGCCTCCTTGCAAAGCACCAGCACCTGCTGGTCATCCCAACTCACGGACATTTCCTCGCTGGCGAAGTACTGCGTCCGGATGGACGCAACAGGAGAACCCGCGCCAGCGGAATGCCGTATCTCGATCAGCGAGGCATTCTCCGCCGCATCGGTCAGCGAAACCGGAGAGGTGGAAGCCGCAGTCGCAGCGCCTGCGAAGCCAACCAACACGGCCAGCAGCGTGCCGCGCGAAATGCTACAGATCATTGCATCAGTCCATTGAGGGAATACCGGTCAGACATGATACGCGGCGACGGCAGCAGATCCGGACTACGTCACCACCACCAACGGCACCCCGCGCCGCGGATGCTCCAGCACCACCACATCCTGCTGATAGACCCGCTGCAGGTTGTCTTCGGTGAGCACCTGCAGCGGCGTGCCATCGGCGGCCACCCTGCCCTGTTCCAGCAACACGATGCGGTCGGCATAGCCGGCGGCCAGGTTCAGATCGTGCAGCACAACGATCACGCACGCACCGGCTTCGGCACAGGCACGCACACTGCGCAACGTACGCTCCTGGTGGCGCAGATCCAGCGCCGCGGTCGGTTCATCAAGCAACAGCAGCGGCGTGTCCTGCGCCAGCACGCGCGCGAACGTGGTCCGGGCGGACTCGCCACCGGACAGCTGCTGCACTTCGCGCAGGCGTAGCGCCTGCAGTTCGGCGGCATCGATGGCAGCTTCCACCCGTGCATCGTCCACACGCGGATCCGGCGAATGCGGCAACCGTCCCATCGCCACCACTTCTTCCACGCTGAAGGCGAAGCGCACGCCATGTTCCTGCGGCATCACCGCGCGCTCGCGTGCCAGCGGCCCCGCCTTGTAACTGGCCAACGGCTTGCCCAGCAGGCTCACCTCCCCCGCATCGGCGCGCAGGTCACCGGCCGCCACCGCCAGCAACGTAGACTTGCCCGCGCCGTTCGGGCCAACCAGCGCGGTCACCGTGCCCGGCTCGAACGCCAGCGAGATGCCATGCAGGATCTCGCGCTGCTGGCGGCGCACCACCACCTCGTGCAGCTTCAGCAGCACGCTCATGGCGCCGCCTTGCGGCGCTGCTGCAGCACCAGCCACAGGAAGAACGGCGCACCCAGCGCGGCCGAGAACAGGCCCAGCGGAATCTCCGCAGGTGGATCGAGCGTGCGTGCGGCGGTGTCGGCCACCACGATCAGCAGCGCACCGAGCAGCCCGGACAACGGCAGCAGCCAGCGATGACCCGGGCCGACCAGCAGTCGCGCCACGTGCGGCACCACCAGGCCGACGAAGCTGATCGAGCCCGCGAACGCCACCGCTGCGCCCACCAGCAGCGCACTGAACGCGACCAGGCGACGCCGCGTACGGGTCACGTCCAGCCCCAGGTGCTGCGCCTGGCGCTCACCCAGCGCCAGCATGTCCAGCGGCGTGGCCAGTCGCTGCAGCGCAAACACGCCGAGCGCAAACAGCGGCACCACCGCGGCCACGTCGGCCCAGTTGGCGCGCGCCAGCGAGCCCATCTGCCAGAACACCAGCGACTGCAGCTCGCTTTCGCTGGCGATGTAAGTAAGGAAACCGATCAGCGCCGAGCAGAACGCGGCCATCGCGATGCCGACCAGCAGCAGCGTGGCATTCCCACTGCCTTTGCCGGGCCGGGCCAGCGCATAGGTCAGGCCGATCGCCAGCGCGCCGCCGACGAAGGCTGCCACCGGCACCAGCCAGCCGGCCGCACCGGCAGCGCCGAGAACAATGGCAGCCACCGCACCCAGCGCAGCACCCTGGCTGACACCGACGATGCCGGGGTCGGCCAGCGGATTGCCAAACAGGCCCTGCAGGCTGGCACCGGCCATCGCCAGCGACGCACCGACCATCGCGCCCAACAGGGCGCGCGGAATGCGCAGCTGCCAGACCACGGCCAGATCACGGCTGCTAACTGCCCCTGGGTCAAGCAGGCCCAGCTTCACCGCCAGCGCCTGCATCACCTCCAGCGGCGGCAACCGCAACGGACCCACGGCGAACGACGCCAGCACTGCCCCCAGCAGCGCCAGCAACGCCACCATCAACATCGTCCGCCCGCGACGGCGGCGCCGATCCGCCGGACTCATGCCTCCGGCAACGCCGCCAGGGCCTTGGCCAGCGCCAGCGCGCCCGCACCAGAACCCACGCTGGTGTACTTCAGCTGCACATCCGGCATCACCCAGACCCGATTGGCCTGCCCGGCCGGCGTCTGCCTCAGCGTCGGGTACGCCTTCCACAGGCCTTCGGCACCGCCAAACAGCCGCAGGTCATGCTCGGTCACCAGGATCACCTCCGGTGCCGCGGCGACCACGCCCTCGTTGCTCAGCTGCGAGTAGTTCTTCACCCCGGCCTCGGTGCCGATGTTGATGCCGCCGGCCAGCGCGATCAGCTGCGCTGACGCGCTGTCGGCACCGGCAACAGTGGGCGAGCCGCCAGCGCCGGTGGCCGATACGTGGATCAGTCGTGGCGCATGGCCCAGGCCCTTGCCAATCGCTGCAGCCTCGTCGAGCTGGCGCTGCACCTGCGTGGCCAATGTTTGCCCCGCTTCGGCCAGCCCTAGTGCGGCGGCGACCTTGCGCACCTTGTCCGGGGCCGGCTGCAGATCATCGATGACCACCGCCGGCTCACCGACTTCGCGCAGCTTTTTGGCCAGCTCGGTGTGGCGGCGCAGGCTGTTGCCGAGGAACAGCGAGCCCTGCAGGCTCAGCACGCCCTCCACGCCGGTGGTGCGGTTGAACAGGAACTGGTGCGGCGCGGCCAGGCCGGCCTGGGTGGTGGTGTTGGTCGGCGCGGCGAATACCTGCGTGCCCAGCCCCAGTGCTTCGATCACCGCGATGACGTCGTCGCCACCGGCAATGATCCGGCTGGTATCGGTCACCTCGATATCGGCGCCGTCATCGGAATGCACCTTGGCCGGCAGCATCGCCTTCTGGTCATGCACGGCCGGCAGCTCGGCACCGGCCACGCGCTGCCAGCCTGCCGGCAACGCGGTTTCGGCAGCGGCCGGTGCGGCGGGCGGCTCGGCGGCCTTCTGGCCATCAGGCGGTGTCGACGCGCCGCCACAGGCGGCCAGTACCAGCGAAACAGCCAACGGAAGCGCACACAGGCGCAGACGGGACGCGATGTTCATGCTCGTTCTCCTTGCTGGCAGGGCGGCGCGCACGCCGCCCCACCGTGTGACTTACTGCTTCGGGGTGATGCGGGTGATGCGGTCACCCTTCGGGTCCTCAGCGCCGCGCGACTTGTTCACCGCGAACACGTTGCCCTTGCCATCGGCGCGGACGTGGTTCGGCAGCGTGCCGCCATCAAGATTGGCGACCACCTTGCCGTCACCATTCACCACGGTGACCGTGCCAGCGCCACGGTTGCTGACATAGGCCAGGCCGGAGGCATCATCGAAGGCGACGTTCAGCGCACCGGCGCCGACCGGCACGTCATGCAGCACCTTGCCGGCAGCCACGTCGACGATCAGCAGGTTGTCGGTGCCCTGCGAGGCGACGTAAAGGCGGTTGCGTGCCGCATCGAAGGCCACGCCCGAGGCACTGATCGAATTGCCCAGATCGATGACCTTCTCGACCTTGCCGCTGGCCACATCGATCACCGCCGCTTCCGGGGTGCCGATGCTGACGGTGAACAGCTTGCCGCCCTTCTCGTCCAGCACCAGGCTCATCGGGGTGAACGTGCCGTCGTCCACGCCGGATTCCAGCGTCACTGCCGGCAGCTCCTTGAAGGTCCTGGCGTCGAACACCGACAGGTGGTCCTCGCCCGTGGCCGAGGCGAACACCTTGCCGCGGGTGCCATCGACCACCACGTCGCGCGCGTGCGGCACAGTGTCGGCCGGGAACTGGTGGACCAGCGACAGGTCCTTCTGCCGGTAGACCGCGATCGAGTTCTGGCGGGTGTTGGTCACCCAGACATTGCCGTTGGTGTCATCCACGCCCACGCCGTAGACCGCATAGACCGCGCCATTGGTGCTGCCCGGTACCTGCGCCGGGGTGATCGCCTTGGTCACCTTCAGCGACGTCGGGTCCAGCTTCAGCAGCTGTGACTGGGTCACCGGCGGGCGACCCACCGCCGAGGTCACGAACACTGCGTTGCTGGCGGCACTGTAGGCGGACTGGTACAGGCCCGGCACCAGCTTGCTGGACCGGGTGGCGAACTGCGCCTGGCCGGACAGCGGCAACTGCGGCGACACGCGCAGCTTCAGCACCGTGGCCGCAGCCGGCTGGCTGGCGCGCACCACCACCGGGTGGGTGCCCGGCACCGCGTCGGCCGGAATGCTCAGCTGGGTCTTGAAGTTGCCATCGGCATCGACCACCACCGGCTGTGCGTTGAGCACGCTGTCGCCACGCAGCAGGCTGACCTTCTGGCCCGGCACGAAACCACGGCCGACCACGTCGGCGGTGCTGCCGGGAACCACGTTCTCACCGCGTGAGACGACCTCACCCTTGAAGGTGGCGTTGGCCGGCTGGTCGAACACCGGCTGCGCGGTGGCGGTCACTGTCAGCAGCACGCCGGCAGCGAGAGAGGTAAGACGGAGAGACGGACGGAACGACATGGCAGGCTCCTTGCACACGTAGGCCGCGCCACGTGGCGCGGGGGTCATCGGTTGCCTGGGCCGCTGCACGTCGGCAGCCTCGCCTGGGTAGTGGGGTCGCACGGCAGCGCGTGCGAAGGGATTCATTCGGCGGCGTTGTCACCGCCATTGGGCGCGCCATCGCCGGCGCTGCGATCGGTCACGCCGTACAGCTCATGCAGCGCCGCATGGAAGGACGCCGGCAGCATCGGGCCGTGGCCAAGGCCGGGGAACTCGCGGTACTGCACGCTCAGGCCCGGCACCTTGCCCAAGCGCTCGGACAGCTGCATCGCCGCATCCGGGGTGGCGCCACCGATGCGGCGCAGGTGCGCGACCACGCGCGGATTGTTCATGTCGCGCTTGCCGCGATCACCGACACGCTCGGCACCGCCCAGCATCAGCCAGAGCCTTGCCGGTTGGCCGTGCACGTTCTGCACGAACTGTTGTTCCGGATCCCCCAGCGCCGCACCCTGGCTCCACCACAGCGACGGGCTGGCGGCCAGATAGGACTGGAAGGCGGCCGGACGCGTGTACAGCGCATTGAGCACGAACAATCCACCCAGCGAGTGGCCCCACAGCGCTTGCTGCTGCGTATCGATGCGTGCGCGACGCTCGACTTCCGGCTTGATGCGGCGTTCGATCACATCCAGGAAGGCCGCAGCACCACCGCCGACCGCCTGGGTCGTACCGCTCTCATCGTCGGCACGGTCGATCCATGCGGTGTAGTCGCGGGTGCGCGCCTTGGAATCGATGCGCAGGTCGTTGTCGTAGCCGATCAGCACCAGCACCGGCGGCGCCTTGCGCGCGGCCAGCTCGGCCAGCAACGGCTGATCCAGGACCATCGCGACGGCGTTGCCGTCCAGCGCGTACAGCACCGGAGAGGGCACCTTGCCGGCCTTGGCCGGGATCGCCAGGTTCACCCGCCAACGGCGCTGCTGGTCCGGGCTGTCCACCACGAAATGCTCGAAGCGATAGCTGGCCGCCGGCTCGTCGAGCACGGTGCGGCCGATCTTCTGCAGCGGGTTGCGCTGCTGTGCATGGGCATATGGGGTGACCAGGAGCAGACCCATCATCAAGGCGGCCAAGCCGCGGGCCAGCGGACCACGGCGCGAAGGCGGAACAAAGTGCTTCATCAGCGGCGGCAGAAGCGGCCCAGGGCCGCCGGTTCACAAGGGACCGCAGTCTACCTTAAACGCGAATGATTATCACATCGATCAAACGTCACGCTGTGTATCACGCGCGCGCATGCCCGGGTTGCGCAAGGGGCAGCAATTCCCCTATTTTGCCGCCCATCGGGGCATTGGATCGCCCCGCTTCCAGCGCAGCCATGGATGGCGGGCACTTGCCGCCATCCGGGTCGCGTTCATCTGCACACAACCGGCATGGGATTGGATCCCATGATTGTGAGACTCCCTTGAAGCACACCACCCTGATCGCCCTCTCCCTCGGCCTGCTTGCGCCGCTGGCCGCCCATGCCGCACAGGACCTGCCAACGCTCTACCAGGCCTTTGAAGAAGCCGGCAATTCGTCACTGGGCATGGACCAACTCAACCAGACGGTGACATTCACTGCCGTAGCCCTGAGCGTTTCCAGCAACCTGGCGGGCGAGCCGCTGATCGAGGCCGGCGACGACCAGGGCAATGTCCTGGCCCGACTGACCAGCGACGACGAACAGCAGGCGGCCAAGCTGGGCGCACTGGAAGAAGGCGCGACGTTCACCGCCAGCTGCACGCTGCAGTTCAGTTCCGGCACGGACTACCTGTCCTTCGGCGACTGCACCATCAAGTAAAGACGAAGCCGGCGAAATGCCGGCTTCTTTTCTTTGCCTCTTGTGGAGTCGAGCCATGCTCGACTCGCGAAATGTCACGGCCCCGAAGGCACCGGACCATAAGCATTTTCCTGCGGCGTGCCCGGCAGCAGCGCGAATACGAAGATCACCAGGCCGCCGAACGGAACGAAGGCCAGCAGGTACATCCAGCCCGACTGGTTGCAGTCGTGCAGGCGGCGCACGGTGACGGCGATGACCGGCACGAACGTGGCCAGCCAGAACACGACAAACAGGATGATCGACGCGATGCCCAGGACGTCGGACTGCATCACCAGCCCGGCAACGAGCGGCACCATCAGGACGGCGGAGACGATCAGCATGAACAGCTGGAACATCCAGTACTCACGACGGTTGGCACGCCCCTCGAACTGGGCGTAGCGCTGCAACGGCAGAATCATTTCCTGCACGGCATCAATCCTTGAAAAAGTGGCCGCGCAGTGTGCCAAAGACCGGCGCCGGGAACAATGTGGAGCCGAGCCATGCTCGGCTGCCATTGGCCCTGTAGAGCCGAGCCCATGCTCGGCTGCCATTGGCCCTGTAGAGCCGAGCCCATGCTCGGCTGCCGTTGCCGCAGGCGCTGCTGGCCCGGTCCAGAGCGGAGTCGAGCGCGGCTCGACGCTACATAAGCCGGGTCAGCGACCCTTTGCCGCCCTCGCCGCTTCGCGCTCGGCACGCAGCCGGTCCAGCTTTTCCTTCAGCTTGATTTCCAGGCCACGCGGCACCGGGTTGTAGTACACCCGTTCGCCCATCGCATCCGGGAAACCCGTCTGGTCCAGCGCGATGCCACCCTCGGCGTCATGGTCGTACTGGTACTCGGCGCCGTAGCCGAGCTCCTTCATCAGCTTGGTCGGTGCATTGCGCAGGTGCAGCGGCACTTCTTCGGTACCACTCTCGCGCACGTCGGCCTTGGCCTGGTTGAAGGCGGCATAGCCGGCGTTCGACTTGGCGGTGCTGGCCAGGTAAAGCACCAGCTGGGCGAACGCCAGCTCGCCTTCCGGGCTGCCCAGCCGCTCGTAGATGTCCCAGGCTTCCAGCGCCATGCTCTGCGCGCGCGGATCGGCCAGGCCGATATCCTCGATGGCCATGCGGGTCAGCCGGCGCGCCAGGTAGGACGGGTCGCAGCCACCATCGAGCATGCGGGTCAGCCAGTACAGCGCGGCATCCGGGTTGGAGCTGCGTACCGACTTGTGCAGCGCCGAGATCTGGTCGTAGAACTGCTCGCCGCCCTTGTCGAAGCGACGGGTGCGATCGGCCAGCACCTGGGTCAGGGTCTGCGGCGTGATGCGCCTGTCTCTTATACACATCTCCGAGCCCACGAGACTCCTGAGCATCTCG
>ERZ1031337.49-NODE-49-length-38674-cov-33.651804_pt1 | contig 38674 bp, 43 predicted proteins | sample MGYA00518209_ERZ1031337 | MGnify/ENA primary metagenome ERZ1031337 (study PRJEB33718, sample SAMN03159846) | human skin metagenome | collected 2014-02-25 | study: EMG produced TPA metagenomics assembly of the PRJNA266117 data set (Human skin bacterial metagenome...
ACGTTCGCACTGGTGCCCTCGCGCAGCCGACCACGGGGGTAGGGTTTTGCAGGGCGCAGCCCTGCAAAACAACCCCTACTCCTGCGGGTCGCGGATGATGTGGATGTCGGTCGGGGTCGACAGCGGAATGTTACGCTCGGCCAGGATCTGCAGCAGGCTGAAGTACAGATCGCTGCGGGTTGCATACACCTGCCGCGGGCTGGCCACGTACGCGAAACTGTTGATGGTGATCTGGCCACCGGCAATGCTGTCGATGTAGACCGTCGGCGCCGGCTGCTTCAGCACGTTGGTGTGCGCGGTGTACGCATCCAGCAGCGCCTGCCGCAGGTTGCCGACATCAGTGCTGGGCGGCACCGCGAACTGGATCTGGATGCGGCCCTGGTTGTTGCCCATCGTCATGTTGCGCACGGTCTTGGTGACCAGCTCGGAGTTGGGCACGATCAGCGTCGACTTGTCGCCCACCTGGATCTCGGTCGATCGCAGGCTGATGCGGCGGATGTCGCCCTCCTGGTCACCCAGCTTCACCCAGTCGCCGATCTTCACCGGGCGCTCGGCCAGCAGGATCAGGCCGGAGACGAAGTTCTGGGTGATCACCTGCAGGCCGAAGCCAATACCCACCGACAGTGCGCTGACCAGCAGGGCCAGCTTGCTCAGCTGCAGCCCCATCGCCGACAGCGCCCAGATCACCGCGATGATGATGCCCACGTATCGGGCAACGGTGCTCACCGAATTGCGCGCGCCCAGGTCCAGCTCGGTCTTGGGCAGGTAGGTGTCGGTCAGCCAGCGCTGCACCAGCTGGGTGATCGCCAGGCCGGCCAGCAGCGCCAGTACCGCCAACACGATCCCCGCCGGTGCCAGCTTGGTGCCACCGATATCGAATCCGGTCGTGAACAGTGAAGTGAAGCGCTCCACCACCGCGCCGATGTTGCCGAACGGTGCCACCAGCGCCAGCAGCGCGATCAGTACGACGATGGTACGCAGCGCTGCCGACAGCAGCACGCCCGCCTGTTCCAGCCGCGATACGCTCAGGCCGGTGCTGAGCAGGATGGTCTGGCCGACCTTGCTGTCGGCGTTGAGCATCCACGTGCTCAGGTCATCGACGAACTTGAACAGCAACGTCGCGGCCAACACCACGATGCTGCCGCCGATCAATTGCTGGTTCACGAACTTGGCGAAATTCAGGTAGCCCAGCAATGTGGCAATGATGGCGGCCACCACCGCGATGTTGCCCGCTACCCGGGCCAGTACCAGCCAGCTGCTGCGGCGCACCGGCGTGGCTGCACCCACGCCATCGGCCTGCGCTTCCAGCTTGGCCTCGGCCTCGGCGGTCTGCCGGCGATGCAGGCGCGCCAGGGTCACCAGCATGGCCATGATCAGGCCGAGGTAAGTCAGCGCAATCAGTCCGTCCAGCGCCACCGTGGTGACGTCGCTGGTGCGCGTGGCCTGGTCCAGGGCCACCAGCACCGTGCTCAGCCAGGCCAGCGCCGCCGCGCCCCAGGCGTATTTGCGCAGCTTCAGCGCGGCGGTGTCGTCCAGGTTCAACAGCCGCCATGACGGGCGCTTGGGCACCAGCAGGCAGGCGCTGAGTGCGGCGATGAAGGCCGCGCGGAACGTTGCGGTCTCCAGGCCGTCGGCCACCACCTGCAGGCGCGGCGCGATCGCATCGATGGCATCCAGCGCCGCCATCAGCACCACCACGGCGTAACCGGGCAGCAGCGTGCCCACCAGCAGCAGCCACATGGCCAGGCCGGACCGGCGCAGTCGACCATCAGGCGCACGTTCGGACGCAGCAAAACGGCGCCCCAGCCTGCGCAGCCACAGCCGCAGTGGGAACATCATCACCAGCGCGGCCAGCAGGCCCAGCAACGGCGTGCCCCAGCCATGGGCGCGGATACCGGCGACCAGCGCATCGCGGCCCTGCCCGGCCAATGGCGCAACCCGCGCGATATCGATCGGCAGACGCTCGGCCACCTTGCTCCACAGCGCGGGCGACAACGGCGAGGCCACCTTCTGGCCCAGTTCTTCCGTGCGTTGCGCGGCTCGCTGCTGCTCGATGTCCGCCGCCAGCTGCTGCGCACGCACGGCACTGGCCTTGGCCTGCACCACCGAAGCGGCCAGGCCGTCACGCTGTTTGGTGAGGGTGCGCCGTTGCGCCGCCAGCTCCGGCGGCTCAGCGGCCCCTTCTGCCGGCGTTCCCAGCTGCGCCAGCTGTTCGTTGAGTCGGTCCAGCTGCGGCTGCAGCGCCTTTTCCAGCGCCTCGGCATCGCGCCGTGCCTGCGAGGCATTCTCGGACAGCATCGCCAGCGTCTCGGTGGCTTCTGCATCGCCACGCTTGCGCTCCACATCCTTCAGGCTGGAATCGATATCCGCCAGCTGCTGCTTCGGCGTGGGGTCCTCATCCTGCGCCAGCACCGGCGCGGACAGCAGGAAGGCGGTGCACAGCAGCAGGACCCACCAGGGCCCCCGTGCACGGATCGATCGCAGGAAAGAAGACACGCAGCCACACCGGTTCGCGCGGACCACCGCGCCTGCGCGCGACTATACGGCAGAGCCGGTCAAGGCCGGATGGGCGGCCCCGCCAGCGTCGCGCATCAGTACTTCAGGCGAAGCTCTTCCACCGTCGGCTGCTGCAGCGCATACCAGTCCTGGAACTCTTCCTCGGTGATCTCATCGGGCGCGTACACCGCCACCGGGTGCCAGTCGTGGTCGGTCGGCAGCGGCTGGCGCGGGCCGGCGCGCAGGCTGTAACTCACACCTTCGTAGTCGACCAGTTCGTCGACCTGCGGCCACTGTTCGCGCGCGAACGCAGATTCACTCTTCAACAGGATCACCTGGTACATCGGCACCTCCACCTCGGTTGGATCAGGAAAACACGGCGCTGGCGGCAGGATACCCCCAGGCCGGTGACAACGGGCGCTCCGCCGGGGCGATGGAACGTTCTGGACACGGCCATCGCCCCGGCTTCACCCGCCCATGGCAAGGCCATCGGCATCGTGGAGGCCCACCCCTGCCACGACCGCCGATGACCGAGCACCCGCCGCTGAAAACCGTCGCCGACCTCAAGCTGCCGCGCTACCTGGGCACCTGGTACGAGATCGCACGCCTGCCGATGCGCCACGAGCCGGAAGGCTGCACCGACGTATCGGCGCACTACACCCTGCTCGACAACGGCAACGTCGGCGTCACCAACCGCTGCCGCATGGACGGCGAGATCGAAGAGGCCACCGGCGAGGCCTGCGCTGTCGACAACGACAGCGCGCGGCTGGAGGTCAGCTTCCTGCCCAAGGGCCTGCGCTGGCTGCCGTTCGCCAAGGGCGACTACTGGGTGATCCAGATCGCCCCGGACTACAGCGTGTCGCTGGTCGGCAGCCCGGATCGCAAGTACCTGTGGCTGCTGGCGCGCGAGCCGCGCCTGGACGCGACCGTGCAGGACCATTATCTGGCGGCGGCCCGCCTGCAGGGCTTCGATCTGTCCGAACTGATCCAGACGCCACATACCGGCAAACCCACAGCCTGAGCCCCACGCACGCATGGACCTGAAAAGCGGTTACCCGTGGTGGGCCGTACGCAACGGACTGATCCAGGCGTTCCCCCCGCTGGAGAAGGATCTGCGCTGCGATGTGCTGGTGGTCGGTGGCGGCATCACCGGCGCGCTGATTGCCGACGAGCTGTCCCACCATGGCCATGACGTGGCCGTGATCGAGCAGCGTGACATCGGCTGGGGCAGCACGGCGGCCAGCACCGCGCTGCTGCAGTACGAGATCGATACCCATCTGCTCGAACTGGCCGAACGCTACGGGCAAGACGCCGCAGCACGGGCGTACCGGGCCTGCGCGGAGGCAATCCCGGCACTGGGCGAAGTGGCACGCGGGTTGAAGGACGTGGATTTCCAGCGCATGGACAGCCTGTACCTGGCCAGCCGCCATCGCGACGTGCCGCGCCTGATGGCCGAAGGTGAGGCGCGGCGCAGCATCGGCCTGGATGCCCGCTGGCTGGACCGCGAAGCGCTTCGCGAGCGTTTCGACGTGGATGCCGGCGGCGCCCTGCTGACCCGCCAGGCGGCGCGGGTCGATCCCTACTGTCTCACCTACGGCCTGCTCAAACGAGTGCGCCGCCGCGGCGGCCATGTGCACGACCGCACCGTGCTGCACACGCTCAAGCCTAGCGCGCAGGGCGTCACCGCGATGACCGAGGCCGGCGCCTCGGTCCGTGCCCGCCACGTGGTCCTGGCCATGGGCTATGCCAACCAGACGTGGCTGGAACAGCGGGTTGCGCGCAACCGCAGCAGCTATGCCTTCATCACCGATCCCATCGAAGCGGACGTGCTCGGCAGGCTGCGCAACACGATGGTGTGGGAAAGCGCCCGCCCGTACCTGTACCTGCGCGCCACCGGCGACCGCCGCCTGCTGGTGGGTGGGCTGGACGACGCCATCGATATCCCCGCCCGGCGCGACCGGCGCGTTGATGGCAAGGCCGGCAAGCTGATGAAGCAGCTGCGGCACTGGTTCCCGCGACTGGATCCGATACCCGCCTTTTCCTGGGCCGGCACCTTCGCCGAAACCGCCGACGGCCTGCCCTTCTTCGGCCCGCACGCGCAGTGGGGACCGCGGGTCCATTTCGCCATGGCCTACGGCGGCAACGGCATCACTTATTCGATGATCGGCGCCCAGCTGCTGCGGGCCCGGATCGAGCGGCGCAGGCATGCGCTGGAATCGCTGTTCGGGTTCGAACGGTTGTAGCGTGCAGCCAGGCATGACCTGGCTCTACCGCAAGCGGGCGCCGACAGGCATCATTCAAGCAACCCCTGCTAGCGTCGGCCTGTACCGCCGCGTGTTGCGTGGCCACCTGTCCGCTGGAGCGCCGTCATGATCCGCCCCCTGACCCTGCTGCTGTGCCTGGCCCTGCCGGGAACCGTGCTGGCCCAGTCCGCCGCTGGCGCCACTGCGCCGCAGGCTGCCGGCCTGGACTTGACGCTGCCGCAGGCGCCGATGCGCTACCTCAACGACCCGGCCCTGCAGCAGGACCCGCCCGGCACCTATTACGGTGACAAGAGCGGCCCGCGCGTGCACGACGATGCGAAGATCGCCGACGTGACCGACGACAAGGTCAAGGTGTCCGGCAGCTTCACCACCGGCATCGGCTATTCGAAGAACGGCGGCAACAGCCACTACAACGCGGCCACGCTGAACCTGAGCAAGAACTACACCACCGATGAAGGCAAGACCCACGGGGTCAACCTCAACATCCACGTGAGTGAGGGCAAGGGCCCGGGCTTCTTCGGCCCGTATGGCGGCTACTACGGCCGCGGGCCGGGCTGGGATTACCCGCCGCCGTACGGCTGGTAAGCCAGCCCCTGTAGAGCCGAGCCCATGCTCGGCTACGGTTGGCCGCAAAGCCGAGCATGGGCTCGGCTCTACAGAGGCCAACGTCAATCCAGCCAGCCATCGCGCTCGCTGTGCAGGATGCGGCCATCATGACCGCTCAGGCGCACCTCTACCTTCTGGTTGCGGGCATTGCGGGCTTCCAGCGACCAGGTCGCACCATCGCGTTCCAGCGAATGGATCTCGCGCAGGCCATGCGACTGCGCCCGTGCCAGCACCTGCTCGGTAGTCAGCAGCGCGCGGCCGCTGTGCTCATCGAAGATCTCGCCGGTCTTCGGGTCAACGTAGACCTCGCTGAAGCGGCCATCGGCGCGGCTCACGTCAGCCTCCCACAGGCCATCATCGCGTTCGATCTCGTGGATCTGGGTGTAGCCGGCCTTGCGCAGGGTCTGTTCAACCTGGGCCATGCCCAGCGGCGCGGCCTGTACGGCCGGCGCGACGGCGAGCAGGGCAACAGTGGCGAGGGTGAGCGACTTCAACATGGGGGTTCTCCTGTTCGTGGCCGGACCATCCCGGCAACGCCACGATGCATGGCCCGGTTAACAGCGCCGTAGCCGTGGCTGTTAGCCGGCTGTTAGTCATCCCCGCCACACTCGTGCCTGTACCCCTCTCTCTTTCGTTACCCGCATGCTCGCCACCCTGCCCCTGCTGCTGGCCCTGGCCAACGCCCCGACCGCCGCCGCGCCCCTGCAGGACCCGGCGCAGCAGGTCGCGCGTCGCGCCGTGCAGCAGGGCCGCTACGTGCCGCTGGAGAGCGTGGTGCGCGATGCGCTCAAGCGCTACCCCGGCCAGCTGCTGGAAGTGGAGCTGGACGACGGCGTCTACGAAGTGGAGATCCTGCGCGGCGACGGCGTGGTGGTGGAGCTGGACTATGATGCGCGCAGCGGAAAGCTGCTGAAGACGGAGCTCGACGACTGATGCGCATCCTGTTGGCCGAAGACGATGCCGCACTGGCACAGCGCCTGGTGCCCCTGCTGGAACAGGCCGGCTATGTGGTGGCGGTGGTCGCTGACGGCCGCGAGGCCGAAGAAATCGGGCAGATCGAAGACCTCCAGGCCGCCATCGTCGACCTCGGCCTGCCCGGGCTGGACGGGCTGAGCGTGATCGAGCGCTGGCGCGGCAACGGCCGCAGCTTTCCGGTGCTGGTGCTGACCGCGCGCGGGCGCTGGCACGACAAGCTGGCCGGCTTCGATGCCGGTGCCGACGATTACCTCACCAAACCCTTCCAGGCCGATGAGCTGGTGCTGCGCCTGCGCGCCCTGATCCGCCGCAGCCATGGCCACGCCAGCCCGCGCCTGCACTGCGGCCCGCTGCAGCTGGACGTCAACGCCGGCCGCTTCGAGCTGGATGGACAGGCGCTGCCACTGAGTCCGCAGGAATTCCGCCTGCTCAGCTACTTCATCCACCACAGCGGCCAGGTGATCGGCCGCGACCGGCTGGGCGAGCAGGTGTTCGACGGCGGCCACGACCCGGACTCCAACGCACTGGACGTGCTGCTCGGACGCGTGCGCCGCAAGCTCGGCATCGACCTGATCCAGACCGTGCGCGGCCAGGGCTGGCGGCTGGCCGAGCCATGAACCGGCAACCGTCGCTGCGGCGGCGCCTGCTGCTGGCCGGCGGCGTCGGGCTGCTGCTGGTCTCGCTGCTGGCCAGCGCTCTGCTGGGCGAGCTGTTCAAGCGCAGCGCGCGCGACCGCCTCGACCACGAACTGCAGCAGGACATGCTGACCCTGCTGTCACAGGCCGAAGTGGACCCGGACGGGCAGTTGCGCCTGCGCCAGGAACCCAATGATGCGCGCTTCCAGCGCGTGTTTTCCGGTGCCTATTGGCAGATCGCCGGTGCCGATGGCCGCGTGCTGCTGCAGTCGCGCTCGCTGTGGGATGAAACCCTGCCGGCGAAGGCCGCCGGGCCGGCCACGCGCAATCTGCCCGGGCCGCTGCAACAATTCCTGCGTGCACGCGTGCAGCAGGTGCGCCTGCCACGCGCCAGCGAACCGTTCGTGGCCGTGGTCGCCACCGACCGCAGCGCGCTGGATGCCGATGTTGCCGCGTTCCGCAAGCGCACCGCCATCGCACTGGGCGTGCTGGTCGCGGCGTGGCTGGCGGTGCTGGCCAGCCAGGTGCACTTCGGCCTGCGCCCGCTGCATCGCCTCGGTGCGCAGCTGGAACGGGTACGTCGCGGCGATGCGCAGCGCATCGACACACAGGGACTGGGCGCGGAGGTCGCACCGCTGGGTGAGGAACTCAACGCGCTGCTGGACCACCAGCAACGCATGGTCGCGCGTGCGCGCACCAGTGCACAGGATCTGGCGCACGCGCTGAAGACTCCACTGAGCGTATTGGCCACCGAAGCTGACAGCGACGGCACGCATTGGCGTGCCACCGTGCGCGAGCAGAGTGCGCGCATGCAGGCCAGTGTTGACCGTTACCTGGCTGCAGGACTGGCTGCCGACCATCGCCAGCGCACCGACGTGGCGGCCGTCGCACAGGCGATGTGCCGGCTGATGGCACGCGTGCATGGCGAACGTGGCATCACGTTCACGGCGGCAGGCATCGATCCGGCGCTGCAGTTCGCCGGCGCCAGTGCGGATCTGGAAGAGATGCTGGGCAACCTGCTGGACAACGCCGGGCGCTGGGCGCAACAGCAGGTCACTGTCGAAGCGGAAACCAGCGAAGGGCAGCTACGCATCGAAGTGCGCGACGATGGCCCCGGCCTGGCCGCAGACGCGCTGGAACGGGTCACCCAGCGTGGTGTGCGGCTGGACGAGCGCGAAGGCAGCAGCGGGTTGGGCCTGGCGATCGTGGGCGATATCGCTGCCAGCTATGGCGGGCGGTTGCAGCTGGAGAATGCGCAGCCGGGCCTTCGTGCGACGTTGTGGTTGCCGGTGGCGTGACGCGGCCAACCCAACGGTGGGTAGTGCCGGCCGCTGGCCGGCAGCCACGTGATCACCGGGAACACCCAGCGGAAGCCGGCCAGCGGCCGGCTCTACCGAGCGCCAATCCGACCGGTCGCCGTGCCCCGGTAGGTGTCGACCTTGGTCGACACGCACCAAGCATCAACGGTGATGCATCCACCAGCAATCAATCGCGTCCAGCACGATGTGGATGATCAGACCGATACCGAACAACCGCGTTTTCTTCGGCACGCACAGCCCGGCATAGACCGCGATGGCCGGTGCGGTGTGCAGCGGGTGGAACCCGATGCTGCAGCGATTCGGTGCGTAGATCGGATCGGCCAGCAGATGATCCAGGTCGATGATCCAGCCCAGCAACATCAGCAGCCAGGCCGAGGCGAAGCGCTTGCGCCAGAACAGCCATGCCAGCAGGGCTGGCACGGCGGCATGCAGGAACAGGTGGAAGATCGCGCGCGCGCTCATCGGCAACGGTGGCACCGGGCGGGCCCGGTGCCGTCCATCACACCAGCGGTTCGTCGGACAGGTAGGTATAACCGGTCAGCCCGGCTTCCAGCGCTTCCGACAGCTCCTGTGCGCGTTCCGGCGACAGCTGCGCCGCGGCCACGCGCTGCGCATAGGTGGCACGCAGTTCGTCCAGGCGATAGCCCACGTAATCCAGCATCACGTCGGTGGTGTCGCCGCGGCGCTGCTGGGTGATGGCATAGCCATCGGCGTCGGCCAGCACTTCAACCGCGTCGGTATCGCCGAACAGGTTGTGGATGTCGCCCAGGATTTCCTGGTAGGCACCGACCATGAAGAAGCCGATGCGGTAACTCTCGCCCGGATTCATCCTGTGCAGCGGCAGCGAACTGTCCAGGCTCTCGTTCTCGACATAGGTCTCCACCATGCCGTCGGAGTCGCAGGTCATGTCGGCGATGATGCCGCGGCGGTCCGGGGCTTCATCCAGGCGCTCGATCGGCACGATCGGGAACACCTGGTCGATCGCCCACACGTCCGGGATCGATTCGAACACGCTGAAGTTGACGAAGTACTTGTCGACCAGGCGCTCGTTCAGTTCGTCCAGCACCGGGCGATGACTCTTCTCGTCGTAGCTCAGGCGCGCACGCACGCCGTGGGCGATGGCGTAGAACAGGTCGTCGATGCGCGCACGCTGCGGCAGGTCGATCTGGCCCAGCGCGTAGCTGGCCAGGCCTTCGGCATGGAAATGCTGCGCCTCCTGGAACAGTTCCACCGCCGGGCGCACGTCCAGCTCGTCGTGGATCTCGCGCAGGTGGCGGATCGCTGCCGGCTCGTCGTCGTGCTGGTCCGGCACGCGGCCTTCCTGCGCTTCTTCCACTTCCGACACATTGGCGATCAGCACCGCGTGGTGCGCGGTCATTGCGCGGCCGCACTCGGTGACGATGCGCGGCGGGGTCAGGCCGAATTCCTCGCAGGCGTTGGCCAGCGGCTGCACGATGTTGCTGGCGTAGGAATGCAGGCCGTAGTTGATCGAGCAGAAGCTGCGCGAACGGGTGCCTTCATAGTCCACGCCCAGGCCACCGCCCACGTCGACGTGGGTGATCTTCGCGCCCAGGCGCGACAGCTCCACGAAGTACCGGGTGGCTTCGCGCATGCCGTTGGCGATGTCGCGCACGTTGGAGATCTGCGAGCCCATGTGGAAGTGCAGCAGGTTCAGGCAGTCGGCGTACTCGGTGTCACGCAGCGACTTCCACAGGTCCAGCAGCTGGCGCGGCGACAGGCCGAACTTGGCCTTGTCGCCACCGCTGTTCTGCCACTTGCCGGCACCCAGCGAGGCCAGGCGCATGCGCACGCCCAGGCCCGGCTTCACGTCCAGCGCCTTGGACTCTTCCAGCACCAGCTTCAGCTCGGACGGCTTCTCGATGACGATGAAGGTCTGCAGGCCCAGCTTGCGGCCGATCAGGGCCAGGCGGATGTACTCGCGGTCCTTGTAACCGTTGCAGACGATCAGGCCACCCGGGCGCGACAACGCCAGCACGGCCATCAGTTCGGGCTTGCTGCCCGCTTCCAGGCCGAAGCCTTCGCCGTGGTGGCTGGCCAGGGTGCCGGCCACGCCGCGGGTCTGGTTGACCTTGATCGGGTACACGGCGGTGTAGCCGCCGCTGTACTCCCAGTCCTGCTGGGCCTGGGCGAAGGCCGCCTGCAGCTTGCCCAGGCGCTGGCCGAGGATGTCCGGGAAGCGCACCAGCAGCGGCAGCTTGGCACCGGCCGCGCGCGCAGCGTCCACCACCTTGGGCAGCGATACCACCGGGCCGTCCGCCCCGGTCGGTCTCACCACCATGTGCCCGGCCTGATCCACGTCGAAGTAACCGTCCGCCCAATGCGGGATCGAGTAGGTCTTGCGGGCTTGGTCGAGGGACCAATCGGTCATTTCAGTCGGCCTTGTTGGCAATAAAAGGGGGGGCATGATAACGCCTATATGCCCACAGGTTCGTTATCATGCGCGCCCGCGCCCGTGACAGGTTCCAACCTGAACGGGCCGATCCGTCCGGATGTGGCATCTGTGCCACGCGGCCCCGCCCGCCAGCCCGGCTCCACCCCTCCGAACAGGACTGTTTTCCAATGACTGACAGCAACAACTGGTACATCGAACACTTCGAGCGCACCGGCTCGGCCATCGGCTACCGCATCACCGGCAAGCTGGACGAGGTGCAGTCGCCGTTCCAGAAGATCGAGATCTTCCAGACCACCGACTGGGGCAACCTGATGACCATCGACGGGGCCATCATGCTGACCAGCAAGGACAACTTCTTCTACCACGAGATGATCAGCCACCCGGTGCTGTTCACCCATGCCGCACCCAAGCGCGTGGTGATCATCGGTGGCGGCGACTGCGGCACCCTGCGCGAAGTGCTCAAGCACAAGGGCGTGGAGAGCGTGACCCAGTGCGACATCGACGAGCAAGTCACCGTGATGGCGCGCAAGCACTTCCCGGAACTGTGCGACTCCAACGACGACGCCCGCGCCGAGCTGCTGTTCGACGACGGCGTGGCCTACATGGCCAACTGCCCGGCCGGCAGCGTGGACGTGGTGATCGTCGATTCGACCGACCCGGTCGGCCCCGGCGAAGGCCTGTTCAACAAGGCCTTCTACGAGAGCTGCTTCAAGGCCCTGAAGGACGACGGCATCCTGGTGCAGCAGTCCGAATCGCCGCTGATGCAGCTGGACCTGATCAACGAAATGCGCACCGAGATGGGCAAGGCCGGCTTCGGTTCGTTCAAGACCCTGCCGTTCCCGCAGCCGTGCTACCCCACCGGCTGGTGGAGCGTGACCATGGCGCGCAAGGGCGACAGCAGCTTCGACTTCCGCCAGGCCGACTCGGCCGCCAAGACCTTCAACACCCTGTACTACACCGCCGCGCTGCACACCGGCGTGCTGGTGACCCCGCCGTTCGTACAGGCGGCATTGAAGGGTTGATCCAAACAAAAACCCGCGCTGGCGACAGCGCGGGTTTTCTGCCTTCTGTAGAGCCGAGCCCACGCTCGGCTGCTCTTCGGACAGGTTGCGGTAAACCCAGCCGAGCATGGGCTCGGCTCTACAGTCAAAGCGCCCAGATGCCCGCAATCACCGCCACCACCAGGCCCCACTTGATCAGCTGGTAGGCCACCACGCTGCGCTCTCTGAGCGCCTTGGCCTTCAGGCGTACCTTGTACAGGCCGCCGAACGCCTTGTTGACGCCACCGGTCGGGTCACCCGGCAGGTTCGGCGATGCACCACCGGCCAGCAGCGTGGCCGCCACCGCGCGGTTGAACAGGCCCGGCAGGCCGAAGCGCAGCGGGCGGGCGATGTCGCAGAACAGGATCACCCGGTCCTGCTGCGTCTCGTTGTGCGCATGGTGGATGTAGGTCTCGTCGAACATCATCCACTCGCCGTCGCGCCAGCTCTTCTTGATGCCGTCCACTTCGATGTAGCAGGCATCGTCGTTGGGCGTGCTCAGGCCCAGGTGCAGGCGCAGCGAGCCAGCGAACGGGTCGCGGTGCGGGCGCAGCTCACTGCCCGGTGGCAGCTGCGCGAACATCGCCGCACGCACGTCCGGGATCGACTCGATCAGCGCCGTGGTCTTCGGGCACAGCGTCTTCGCCGACGGGTGCGACGGGCCGTACCACTTCAGGTAGAAGCGCTTCCAGCCACGACGGAAGAACGAATTGAAGCCGGCATCGTTGAACGTGCTGGAGGCAGCGATCTTCTGCGCGTCGCGCAGCGCCAGCGCCTCGTCGCGGATCATCTGCCAGTTCTGGCGCAGCGGCTCCAGCTGCGGGAACTCTTTGCCCGGGTCCAGGAACGGCGTGGTCGGCACCTTCGAGAACATGTACATGACCACGTTGATCGGGGCCATGAAACTGGAGTGGTCCAGCAGCTGGCGCGACCAGCGCGCGCGGACCTTGCCACGGAAGTGGATGTACAGCACGCAGGCCACGAACAGCGCTGCAATGACGATTTTGATGATCAAAGCACTTTCCTCCAGCCGCGGCCGGAACGGGAAACGGGGCGATGCACGGCCAGGCGGCCAGCACCGGTTCGGAACGCGGCAGGGGACGGGGACGTGCCGGAGGGGGGCGGCCGCCGATGTCGCGGGTTAACAGCTTATGGTCGGCAGGGCGTGCGCCGGGGTCAAGCTGGACGTGCGTGGCGTTCAGCGCGCCGCCGATGAATGGGCTGGAAGCGCGCCCAACTCATTGATCCAGCGGGGCAATCCTTATAAGTGAGACGGAATTGTCCGATTCTGCGTGACGAACTGTTCCAGCCACGACCCCGACATTTCTCCGACAAATCGTGGAATAGCGAACTGGCGAGTACTAAAATTAACGAAAACTTAGTAACTCCCTGTAACACCGGTTCGCTTGACGCTTTGCGCCACCCACCGGGTCGTTCGAGACCCCGACATGCATCTTCCTGCTCTTCCCCCCTCCTCCTGCGGCAATGATGCCGCCTCCCCGCTGCTGCTCAAGCGCGGCGAACGTTTCCTGGCCCCCGACGTCTACCGCACCTGCCTGGACGGGCGCGAGGCGGTCATCAAGGACTACTCCCGCTACCGCGGCACTCCCGTTTCGCTGATCGCGCGACTGATGGTGCGCCGCGAGGCCCGCATGCTGCAGCGCCTCGGCGGCTGGAAGCATGCCCCCGCGCTGCTCGGCACCCTCGGTGGCCTGGCTCTGGGTATGGAGTTCATCCCCGGCCAAACCCTGAGCACCGCGCAGGCCGTCGGCAATGACGTGTTCGAGCAGCTGCAACACGCGCTCAGCCGCCTGCACGCCGCCGGCATCACCCACAACGACCTGCATGGCACCAACGTGGTGGTCAGTGGCGGCGTGCCGGTGCTACTGGATTTCACCTCCGCCTGGCGCGTACCCCGCTGGCTGCGCCGCGGCCCGCTGAGCCGGCAGATGCGCCGCAGCGACATGAAGAACCTGCTGAAGATCCGCCAGCGCGTGACCGGCCAGGCGCCGAGCGCCGCGCAGGCCGCGCTGGTGGCCGACCCGGGCTGGGTCGCCGCGGTGCGTCAGGGCTGGAAGCGGTTCTACAAGTGGGCCAAGCGCCGGTAGGGGTCGAGCTCGCTCGACCGCTTTACCGCTCTTTGTAGAGCCGAGCCCGCGCTCGGCTGCTGTTCCTGCATCGCGCGAAATGCAGCCGAGCATGGGCTCGGCTCTACAACATCCCGCCGAGCGGGTTACAACGCGTCCGCGTCCAACTCGCCGGTACGGATACGCACCACGCTGCCCAGGTCGTACACGAACACCTTGCCGTCACCAATCTTGCCGGTGCCGGCGGCCTTCACGATGGCCTCAACCACCGCCTCCACCTGGTCATCGGTCACCGCCACTTCCAGCTTCACCTTCGGCAGGAAATCGACCACATACTCCGCGCCACGGTACAGCTCGGTGTGGCCCTTCTGGCGACCAAAGCCCTTCACTTCCGTCACCGTGATCCCGGTGACCCCACGCTCGGCCAGCGCTTCGCGCACGTCGTCGAGCTTGAACGGCTTGATCACCGCCATGACCATCTTCATCGTCTATCTCCTGTCTTCCGGCGTGGAGGATAGCGCCTGAACACGGCCCGTGCGAAGCCGCTGCCGCCTGTCCGGGCAGTGGGTGCCGGCAGTATCCTTGTGCCCGAACGGCCTGCCCGCGCCGGATGCACGGGCCCACCCCCACGGAGCACCCCATGATCGACCTGAATCAAATCGATGACCTCGCCCGTCGCCTCAGCGACCTGGTGCCGCCGGGCCTGCGCGAATCGCGCGAGGAACTGCAGGCCACCTTCAAGAGCGCGCTGCAGGCCGGCCTGGCCAAGCTGGACCTGGTCACCCGCGAGGAGTTCGAAGTGCAGCGCGCGGTGTTGTTGAAGACCCGCGAAAAGCTGGACGCGCTGGAAACGGCCGTGCGCGAGCTGGAAGGACGCGGCGCCGCAGAATGAAAAAAGGAGGCGCACTGCGCCTCCCGTTTACAGATTATTTCCCGGATGGGGCCTTGCAGCAAGGCCCACCGGGCGCCCTAGACTCGCCGGCCTGTCGATCCGGCAGGACAAGCAGGGGCAGCAGCGATGGCGCAGGACACTGAATGGACACCCGTTTCGCATGACACCTGCGACCAGGTCGCCGGGCCGTTCTATCACGGCACCCGCGCTGACCTGGCGGTGGGCGAGTTGCTGAGCGCGGGCTTCCGCTCCAACTACCGCGACAGCGTGGTGATGAACCACATCTACTTCACCACCATTGCCAAGGGCGCCGGGCTGGCTGCGGAGATGGCTCGCGGTGAAGGGCGGCCACGCGTGTATGTGGTGGAGCCGACCGGGCCGTTTGAAGACGATCCGAATGTGACCAACAAGAAGTTTCCCGGGAACCCGACGCGGTCGTATCGGAGTGCGCAGCCGTTGCGGGTGGTTGGGGAGGTTTCGGAGTGGGAAGCCTACGACGCGGAGTTCGTTCGGCAGCTGAAGGCGTTTGTTGCTTCGGGGAGTGGGGAGATCATCAATTGATGGCCTGCTGGCGTTGGGCGTCGCGCACCTCTTCATCGGCTTCATAGATGTCCAGCCCGAGCTCAATGCCGCGCTCACCCAAGGCCAGCAGCGCGCGAGGCGAAAGCGAGACACCACCGTTGCTGCTGCACATGAAAAGGCCACAGAACAGATCAGGCCGGAAGCGTGCCAGAGCCTGCCATACGGCGAGATCGCCGGTGAGTTGATCGAGGATCTCGAAGATCTGAGCGTCCAGATCTTCAGGCTCACGACGCTCCGCATCAAGTTGCCAGCTTCCAGTCCTGGCGATACGCACGGTGCCTGATTGGTTGCCTCTGAATTCCTGGCCCTTGTGATGCGCGGCGGTTGGATTCGCGCCCAGCAAAGCAGTGATCTCGGCTGGATTGAGGTCATCCCCGAAGAGCCGGAGGGTTACCAAGGAGTGATGGAATATGGTCATTGGATTTCAGTTGCGTGCGTTCTGCTCTGTCAGCTTTCGGCCAGTAGCGAACGTTCAACGCCTGACTTAAGCCATTCCGCGAAGCGGCATCGGCTTGAACAAATTGTTAGATCTGCGGCCTCGAATTCTCCGCGAGCAATTCGTCAAGTCGGGTGCAGGAGTCGCCTGCGTACTTCTTACGTCGCGTGGGTTCATGAGGCTCCTATTGTGCGCCCTAACGCTGGAGTTAAGCGGCTGCCCATATGGGTCGTCCGCCTTGAACGAACTGTTAGGTGCGTGTGCGACGTTGCACCGAGATCTGTTGGGTGATGCGGCGATTGATCTTGCGCTTCCATTCAAGCTGTTTTTCCGACAGCTTCCGCTTGAGGCGCGTACTGACCAAGAGTTCATATTCAGTGTCGTAGATGTACCCCATCTTGCGCCCATGCTCGATGACGTCGAGGTTAGCGTTGGCATACGGGTCTTTTGCGATGCGTTTCAGGCCATCGAACAGGTTGCCCGTATCAATGCCAATAAAGCGATTGATGCAAACGTTGCCAACGTAAGTCGACTTGCCTGTGATGCGATTTGTTATGTAGCAATGCTCTTTTATTTCTTGGCCGCAAGGGCAGTGATCGAACTCTTCCGTGATCTCCACACTCACCAAGTCCCACTCGGTGCGGGCTACCTCGAATAAGTCCGAGCGTGACAGCGGAAGTATGTGGGCTTTCAGCCTTTCGAAGTTATGTTCCACAGTGGTCTCCGGCACGGGCCTAACGCCTGAGTTGAGCCAACCGGCGAAGCCGGTTCGGGTTGAATGAATTGTTAGGCCTCAACGCCCCTCCCGAACACGATTTGCAGCGAACCAGGCGAAATCAGACTTGGTGCCCGATGACTGGCGCTGGTTGGACTGCTCATGCGGACGCTGAAGCCGTGTTGAGCAAGAATGCCAAGCTCCCGAATCGACTCAACACGAACGTAGTCCTGCTCGAACCGACTCATGCTCGCTACGTACTTACCGTCCTCATGCAGGTGCGGAGTGAGAACAGCCCCCGGCTCGTTGCCGCGCGACACGGTGTAAGATATGGCCGTTGCTTCTGACACTTTGCGATCCCCTGTGATTGAGTCCTAACGCCAGAATTAAGCCGAGCCGCGAAGCGGATTCGGCTTGAATGACCTGTTAGGGCACGCACCGAGCAAGCCCAGCGCATGGTAGTAGGACGCACCCTCCCGTTCGGCTTGGACTGCTGTGCAGCCGATACTGGAAAGTGACTGGAGTAATGGGCCACGAAGTGACCCAGCAGGAACTACTTTACGTCTGTCCGGACCCAGAGCAGTACGAAGAACGTCTTGCGTTACACGGTGGGTAACATTGGCGATGCGAACCTGGTGAGCCTCCGGCGCTAGAGCAACAAGGGCCAAGAGGACCCTCTCCGTGAATCGTTGTCCTCTGGTGATGCATGCTCTCTCAATATTCTCTAGCTGGATCACGCACTGCGAAGAATTCAGCCAGCCCCTGATGTAGGGAAGGCTACGTTCTTGCGGCTCAGCGAGAGACGCCGAATAGTCAAGGGTTGAGAGCCTGACAGAAACGTGAAAGTCATCGCGGCCAAGCGAGAATGTCGATGCGCACCTCGACACAATCACTTCAACTTCCCGCTCGTTACCAGCAACTTCAGCTCGAAAGGTTCCGATTGACCGTTCACTTTGCACAGCGGCCCAACCACCTAGTAGACGGACCCTTGGGTCCGATTATACGACTTACGCACAAAGCACCGTATGGGGGACTTCTCCCTTGATACGGCGCGATCTTAGGGTGCCTGATTCCGATTAACAAGCCAACGTAAACCGGACCCAGCGGTAGGCTCGACGACCGCAGCAAGCAGGGTGCAAATGCCCGCTTTGGGTCGAAAGCGGAGAATAGCACAGGGCCAAGCGCCGGCGCAGTACTGATGTCTGCTTCCGGCCAGAAGCGGGAATCGTCAAGAATTGCAATCGACCAGTTGCGAATCAGAGTTGAACTCACTGGATCAGGGCGGGATGTCATCAGCGAACCCGCCAAGCCCTGAATCATTGAGTAAAGTGACGAAATCTCCTAGCTCTCGCACGCCTTTTGTCTTCTTGTGGAGCGCGTTGAGAAGACCGGGAAAATCAAAGCTCCCGACGATCTCCTCATTGGCTGCCGACCCTGTGATTATTCGCTGCGCATGCTCAACGGAGAGCTCAGATGCATATACTGTAAGTAATCGACCAGTTTTATTTGCCTCTGAAAAAGACCGGGATCGCAGGTAGATGTCAATGAGGCGATCGGCCACTGAAGCAGGTATGTCAAACCAAAAGACGTTCTCGATCTCGTCGACGGTCGATCTCGCAATTCGCTTCTTTGCTTCTTTGGCAAAGGCATCGAAGGACAGGGCGTTCTCAATGACGTCGAACTTATCAGAGGGAAGTTCTCTGATGAAGCTTAATACCCGCTGTGAGACGTCAGCTTCTACGAGACTCCACGCCTCATTGCAAATCGACAAAAATTCGACGACAACTCCTAGTTTGGTGTCGTCGAGCTGCCGAATCACGGGCGAGCAGTGTGCTCGGACAGCTTCATTCCATTGTTGATGATGTAAGTTGCGTACCGCCTTTAGCGCGGATGAGTAGCGCGATTTTTCAGGGTAGTCAGCTTCGCCGATCAGATAATCCTTAATAAGCACGGCCACGAAGTTGCGTGTAAGCGAATCACGAGGCCTGCGCATGGCGCCGTTAGCCAGCCACGCTTGTGCTTCGTCTACCTTCCTTGGAAACAGCTGCGACCTAACATCGGTTAGCAGCCGGTCCAGGGCATATTTCCCCTGCGCTGGAGGGTGCATAAGAAGCACCGTTACAGCGTTTCTGATATGTAAGCGTGCGAGTTCTCCAGGAGGAGAGTAGGCTTCCCCGTCCGCGACGAACGAGGGATGAGCGCAACGGTTTCTGTCGTCGTAGAGCCGCGTGAGGTCTATGTATTCTAGGTTGTTCACGAGCTCGAAGGGCGACTTTGCTTTGTTGAGGAGGTCCTTTTCGAACCGCATAGCTGCGGTCACGTCGCCGTTGGCCCTGATTCGCTCAAGGGCTTCCGCTTCTTTTCCCGCAGCAGCATCGCCGGCGATGGCAAGCTCGTGAAACTTTTGCATGATGTCGAAGCAGACTGCGATCCATGTTGAGACGATAGCCGCTCGAAATGCCCCAGCTCTGTAGCTGGACACTGCTTCCCGAATGTAGTTGCGTGCACGCTCATTTCTGCACTGGAGCACTAGCTCGTCCAAGTCATAAAGCGGCGAGGTCATTGGCGCTTCCGTCGTCTGAAAGCCCTAGTATCGGGCGTGTCTGCGAATTCGCCAAAGACTGCGATAGCTTTGGTCGAAATGCTACGTATAATCAGTGACTTAGAACCGTTATTCGGGCTTCGGGTTTCGCCTAGGAGTAATGGGGGGCTCAACCTTACGCCGTCAACCCGGACGGACAACGACAGGAAGTCGGGACGCCAGAAGCCGCAGAGAGCCGGCCGACGCATCTTCCCAAAGGGTGTTGTATTAGAAGCCCTCCCGACGCAGAGCACCAAGTCGGTTGCACCGTAGGACCTGAGACACAGAAAACCCACCGATTGACGGAGGTGGGTACCGCCCTCTGAGGAGTTTCTAGGCTCCATGATTAGGGATGCCGTTACTGAATTTTGGTGGTATCAATCGTTGGCAGGGCGAAATCCCGATTGGCGAGGGTAGCCATCAATCCCAGATTTCAACCTTCAACGTCTGCGAGAACGATGGCGGAGAATCGGGGCTGCTTTCGGCCAATAGCGGACATTCATTTGTTAGCCGCGTCCAACGGGCGGGCGCCACATGAACCGGACCGACTCTGACGACCTGTCTCGTGGGACCAACATGCGAACGTACGATTTCTCGATGTGTGGCCTGGCGTCGGCTGGCTTGTAGATTTGCAGTTCATAGAAAAAACGCTCCGTGGGAACGCTCCCGATGATCTGCTCCCAGTCTGCACCTGGCGTGCCGCCCGTGAGTAGACCATGCATCCCCAGCTCATCGAGCTCAGCAGGCGTCAAGGATCGGCAGCCGCAGTTCGGAAAGCCAACCTCGCGAGCTCCTTGGCCTCGTCAAATGTTCTCCGAGAATACAGATGACTCATGGGAGCAGCGAACTTTCCAGATGACCGCTTTGGGTCGAAAGCGGAGAATAGCACCGGACTAACGCCTACGCAGTGCTGATGTCTGCCTCCGGCCAGAAGCGGACGCTCACCACAGGCGCGAATTCACAAGCCGAGTCTTCTCGCCAGAAAACGGGCACGAAAAGCAAGTGGAGCCGCACTTCATCGCGTGCCGCACCGCAGCCAACTGACGCTATCACTCTTCGATCTCTATTCTCACAACGAAGTCCAGATACTGAGGAAGCCCGTTTCTCAAGGGACACTTAAGCTCATCGTACGCGTAGTGAATTTGAACTTTCCGTCCGATGGCGTATGCAGAAATGGAATTTGGATCATCCGTCAAGATTGCTTCCGACCTTGAACTCCCATCGTTTAGGGTGAACTCGAATTCGTTTGGGTGATCGAGGCGCTCCTGCCCCGCAACGTACAGGCTCGCAATTACACCCGTGACGCACTCACCCTCAATGACTCCAGACTCGATATTGGACCACCACTCCTCGCTACCAAATAGCCCCTTATTGCCTTTTAATCCGAGCAATGGCTTCGCATCGTTCAACGTCAAGGATTGCGTATCTCGAATCCTGGACTGATCTTTCTCAAGATCATTGCGCAAGCTGTAGACGACCTTCATCCATCGCTCCTGACAGTGTGAGCCCGTGGTATCGGGAGATCGTACTTGAGGACGCTCGCGTTGAAAATATAGAGCGTGATCCCCGTTCCAAGCACAGCTTTCAGAGCCTGTCCTTGTATGAAATTTATCTCGCCTTCCTTGATTGGCAAATCACTGGCGCGCAAGAGTCGGATCTCTGTCGGGCAATCGCCGCCGAGCATCGTATCGCTGGCAATGACTGAGGATCACTTAGGTCAACCCGACGTTAGCAAGTATGTTCGAGCTCCAATAAACGCCACGTCTTCACCCGTTAGATAAAGTGCACCGGTCACGCCCTCAGGTAGCGCCTGTACTCGCCGCCTGTTTGCATCTATTGCATCCACACCAATAGAGATGTCACGGACGTTTTCTGGAGAGGTGCGCCGGCGTCCCAGCTGGATGTCTTCCAGTGTCCTCGGAATTTCATACATCGAGACAAACTTGTCTCCGACGCATATCGGGCCGCCCGTGACAACAAAACCCACGTACACCGACTTCCCAGTGCGATCCTTGGCGATCGTCTCAACAAAGAACTCGACGGTCGAACTCATGACTGGCCTCTAGCTATTTGGATGCGCAGGACTTCTGCGATTCGTTCCAGCGTAAATTCCTGTTGCTGCGTTCGAAAAGTGCTATCAGCGCCACCCGGCACCTAATCCCGTGAAGAGCAATCTTGTTGTTCAGCCAATCAAACTAACATAATCAATGGAGCGTGCAGAAATGCATCTCCAAGATCCTCATCCCCCCTGAGCCGAAGTCATCACCTGAAATGGTTCTTCGTGCTCCACGTAGGTGTGTAGAGTCGAATTCTGGCGTCACACTGGCTTACGTCATTTATTGGATTCATCGTGTCCGTACTCTCTCGCAGGCGGATGGCTGCACCTATATCGGAATCATCTGGACTGCGGGTCCGCTTCGGCCAGAAGCGGACGTTGGTTGTCGGCTACCACGTGCCGGTCAAGAGATGAGAAGGAAGCTCTTCCAGCGCACACTGCGGTGCATCCACTTCCCAATACACGAAGCAACAACCGCACCCCTCAAAGTTTTCGGGGCAGGTAGCCATGTTGTCTCGCCAGCGGTCCAACCATTGCTCGACAAGCTCCCACTCGGCATTGAACTTAGCCTCGGATCCGGCGTCGTCACCCTCACCTAGCAGGACAGTTATGACAGCTCGCGGCATCGGAGGAGAATGTCTGCTTTGGGTCGAAAGCGGAGAATAGCACCGGGCTAACGCCTAAGCAGTGCTGATGTCTGCTTCCGGCCAAGAGCGGACTCTCGCAATGCCTCGAACCGGCCCACGAATCTGCGTGGTATAGAACGAATATCGGGCCGAACCCTACTTGAACATCTCCAACAGATCCTTGTCTTCATGCCGCTGCTCCCACGTGGAGAGAAAACAAAAGCTCACACCACTTCGCATGGCAGCCTTCTGAAACCCGGCCAGTTCTTCCTTGGTAACCGGGTACTCAGCCGGATCAAAGTGCAGAATCCCCCACGGCTTGACGAGAGAGAACCCAGGCAGGAGTTCCGAGAAGATCGCCTTGAGCTGGGGCTGGAGGGTAGAAAAGTCCTTGATAGGGCCCGCGTGATTGCCAAGGGCATGACATTGGCGACGGATGGTCCTGTCTCCACCGACCAAGCGCGCAATAAAATGGTCCTGGTGCACTTGGACGTAGATCAGCTGGCGGCGAAAGATTCTCATCTTGCTCTCAACTCCGCACGCTCAATCATCGTCCAAGTGCAGCATACCCTTCCATCAATGCGCAGCCTGCGCCTTCAGCGCGCTTGAATCCCTGCGCAGCAGGTACAGCGCAACCAGGAACGGCCACAGCGAGTTGATCGACGAGAACAGGCGCTGTGTCAGCCCCCTGAATCCCTCCGGATCCGCCCCCACCACGTTCAACCAGAGATAGACAATCCCCGCGATGCTCACCACAGCGGTCACGGCGTACGCCCTTCGGTTGGCCGACCACGCGCTCAGTTCGATGTGCGACATCGCCGGTGCAACGATGTTGGCGATACCGATGGTGTAGAAGCCGTGCATCGGGTGGCCCATGGGCCAGAGCCCGTTGGTCAGCATGGAGATGCCAAAGATCGCCCAGCAGATTGCGCCTACGGCAATCCGCCGGCCGGACTCCCGCCATATCCCGATGGCAAACGCCACGAAGCCCACGCCGGAGCCGAGGGCGGCGATCCTGCCGCAGATGCTTGCAAGCGTGGGCGCCTGCAGCAGCTCGCTGGCGTGCTGCGCAAGCGGGTTGTAGCCCGGCGCGAACAGGGCAGCAACGCTGGTCCAGAACAGGAACCACGGAAGCGGGAGCAGACCCGCAGACAGAAGAAGTCGATTGCGGCGTAACACGTACAGTGATCCTTGTAGCGGCCTGCGCCAGTGGGTGGAGTCCGTTCAAACGCCGCAGAACCTTCCTGCTGCGGGCAGGACAGTTCCTGGTGACTACAGCAGTAGTCAGATTCTGCGTGACGCCCCACGGGGTCAATAGGCAGAAAGTCACTCACGCATGGAGGCGAAATACGCGGCATCCATCAGCGACCGTCGGACCAATGCTGTCGCATTTGCCGCGCCCTACATCTCTGACGGAAGGTTCTGACGACTCCGTTCCAGAAGTCCCGCTGCGCCAAGCACGCCAAGGCTCTCGCCGCTTCCGGTGCTATGCGACAATGCCAAAAGCGTCTCGGGTTTTGGCGGCATTGCCCCCCACCCGTTGGCATTCCGAACAACAGCAGGTAATCGTTACTGCGCCACCGTGCATCGGTGGTCGGGACTCGAAAGCCCGTTTTGTTGGGAAGTAGTTTGCGCTTGCCAGCCGGCACCACCGCGCGTGGTGCCGGCTGGCAATCCGTCTGCCGGCTATGGCGGGCGGGGCGTGGGGGTCTTGTACCCGCCGGTTCCCAACATCCGGTTTTCGAGCCACGCTCTGCCCGCCACCTTTATCGGTGGCGGCGTCCGCCTGCATGCACGGAGCCCGCCATGACCACGCCGCACTCCCCTCCCCCGCGCCCGATCCAGCAAGCGCCCTCGGCCGCTCCGGCCCCGGACCCCAACAGCCTCATCGCCATCCTGCGCGCCATCGGCGCGGGCGCTGCGGCCGATGGCCAGCCGTGGCCTGAGCGCCATCACCTGCGTGGCCGGCAGATGGCGTTGTCCGACGCCGACTGCGCACTCACCGGCCAGCGCATCGTGCAGGAGATCCTGCTGGCGGCCGAGCGCACGCGCCAGAACGGCGGGCCAGAGCAGTACGTGGGCGACCGGGTGATGGAGGGGCTGGTGATGGCCGATCTGGCGCTGACCGCCTTCATTCACGAGCGGATGCGACCCAAGGACTGAGCGCGCTTATCGCGCGGACCTTTCTGCCTGTGTGTGGGGTGACGAATGAAGAAGCTCGGCCTGGCCGCTGCGGTGATATGCATCGCGGTGATCGGCGCGATGTGGGTGGATTGGCCCGAGCCTGCGGGCGATCAGGTGTGGGCCTACCAAAAGCTGCAGCCGGCCGATTACCGCCTGCTGCACAGTGATGCGCGCGGCTTCGTGACCGCGAAGGCCCACGAGGGCTTTGAACTGCACGCGCGCCATGCCGGGGCGATATCCTTCGAGATCCGCCGCAAGGGCGTGCTGGTGATGGACGTGGAGAACGCGCCCTCGCGCGTGCTGATCCGCATGCCTGCCGATGCACGGTGGCGCGCGCCGGACATCGAGCGTCTGCGTATCAGCTTCGAGCGTTGGCTGGATCTGCACCAGAGCCAGGGGCGGTTGCTGGTGGAAAGCGCGGGGCCTTCGTGGGTTGAGGCACGGTTTGGGCGCTTCAATGGGTTGGTGCTGGATGAGCAGCGGTGTCTGCTTGGGGCGCCAGCCGACCGCCAGGCCGCTCCCACCAATTACCTCAGCGCTGAAGTGCCCTCGTAGGCTGACGCTCACGGTTGCGCTGTGCCTGCACCGCATGCGGCACAGCAACTGGTCAGGGGCCAAACCCCAGCGCCATCGCAACCACTTTCCCATCCCGAACGTAGAAGCAAATGCTCGATCCACCTTCCGAGAACCCACAGGTGCGCTCGACATCGAAGCCCCCCAGCGTTGCCTGCTCTGTCTTCCGCTGGCCATATCTGCGTGCTGTGCCGATGGCCTCGGACGCCGGATCACCCATCGCAACGCCTTTCAGCTTCACGCCGCGCAGGCTCTCGGTTCTACCTGCAGTGGGTTGCGCCGCGCTGATCGATGAAACGCGGATCTCATCAATGGTTCGGAACTGCGGAGCCACGTCAGGGTTGGAGGTGATCAGCACCTCCAATCGGGTAGTGGGATCCAGGTATCTACGCCGCATCAGTCCTGTGGCATCCACGACCAGCTCGCCATCACCATAGCGGCGCAGGAAATCCCTCTCGCTGTAGACATGCGGGATGAAACTTCCATCGCGGAAGGCTTTCGATACAAAGTCCACGCGTGGATTCCCTGCGGGGAAGCCTGCTGCTGCAGGCAACATACCCAGCGCAATCAAGATGAGTCTGCGTGTCTTCATGACAACTTCGTCCATCCATCTGAAAGAATGATCACAGAGCATTCTTGACTCGGATAGCCCACTCGTTCCAGAGGCGTATCACCATTCCGGACGATAGCGGTCCTTGTACTCGTCTTGAATCAGTCCTTGGTTCACATAGCGCCCCTGATTGGTCCTCAGCACGTCCCGCGCGAACCTCAAGGCGCCGTCAACCGAATCAAACGTCCACTCGGTACCAAAGGGATGATCAGGATCCACCGCCTCGAACTCGTACACATCGATGAAGCCAGGCGCTCCATTGTCAAATACTTCGCAAAGACGAACCCTCCAGGCGTTCAGATTGGCCTGCTCAATGGAGACAAAGCGAATCACACGCTGATCCAACTCATATCGATCGGAGAGCAGCTGCTCGACATCGCGACCCGCCGAAAGATTGCCTGTTACATCCAGATCACAAAGATAGCGCTGCAATGGATCCCTCATTCCGTTGAGAAAATTGACCAGCAAGTGAGCATCGGTGACTTCCGGAGCGACTAGGACGCCTCGCCCGAGGCATAGTGCCATGCACCCGACGATTGGCCGTTGTAACGGCTATCGATGTCCTCCAGCCATACCTTCAGATCCATCAGAAACCTTGCATGGTCGAAGTCCTTGAACTTCACCCTGCCCAGTTGCTCCGCCAACTGCTCAAGCAATTCGCGGGAGACATACCGCATTTTCTCCTTCATCGAGAGCGGAACGATGGTCGGCAGGTCAAGCATCACATCGGTATAGAACTCCGCCTTCTTTCGTCGAAACTGCACTCTTCGCTTGAAATCCAGCTCGGGATCTCGACACACGAAAAGCAATGCCACAGAAGCCACTTCGTTCCCGTAGCTCCTGGACTCGAATGTGGCGGAGCGCTCTACGTAATGACTTTTTATCCTGCCAACATGCGACTCCCAGTCGCAGTCCGCCACGAAGTTCAGTTTCATCAGTCCCACGCTCCATGTCAGTGCTGCGCGCGCATCCCGCACCTATTCGAGCAGGTCGTGTAGATCGATGCCAGACGGATTCACCAGGCGCTTCTCGCGACCCACATGGTGAAGCTCGAAGGTGCCTTTCTCTGAATCGATGACACGGGTGCCATCAAGCACCGCCAGAAACCCGAAGACCGCCGAACGGGCAGCTTCACCGGCAACGGCTCGCAACATGTCGGCTTCTACAGCGGACAAGCTGTTGAACCATTCGGACCGTGCCAACAGGTCTGGGGCCACCCGACGGCCCGGTGGATACGCCAGGTTCGAGATCGTACTACCCACGGATGATTCAAGCACATAGCGCTGGATAGCGGATACAAATTCGTCAGCTTTCATGCCACTCCCCCGGCTTTGAAAATGAGCCAGAACACATTCGCCTGTCCGGACCTGCTGCCTCTTGTCCCCGCTCAGCCCGCCTCTCGCAGGCAGTGCGGCACAGCATGAACTCAATCCCGTCCAGACGAGTTCAGATCAAGCGGAATACCCTCCGCAACACAGATTTTCCGCAACGCGGCCTCCAGCTTGCTGCCGTTTTCCAACGTTTTCAGTGTCACTGCAATCCCACCAGTGATCCCAAGCTTCCTCTGTGCACTTTCGGAGAGAGACAGCTCAAGCTCCATGCGCCGCAGAGAGATATGCACCAGACCGCCATAGCAAGGCTCAAGACCTCCACCGACCTCGATATGGGCGTGCGCCATGCCCAACTCTTCGTCCTGGTCGTCATACGCCTTCGCGTTCTGCAATACCACGTAACGAGACGGATTCGTCGAGCTGTCGGCCAAGCCAACTACGATGCAGTAGTCATCTTCCTCTATGGAAACGACTTCGGCCTTGAATCTGTACATTTCCCGGGTACTCCTGACATGTGGAAAACTCAATGTCTACTCCGCCGCTGTCCTGGTGCCGCTCTCAGCACGCAGGGTCGTATCGTTGTCACCCTTCCAGCCCACCTGGGTGCCACTCGCCCCGCCTGCGAGCCCATCCGTACTTTTGTCTGTTCCCCCGCCGCTCGGTCATCAAGGGCGGCGCCAACGTCAGGGGCGGTCTGTACTGACGGAAACCGAGCCGTCTTCCAGCAGGTGGACGCTTACATATGCGTCTGGCGGAGGTATCCGATCGATCGACGCCCCTGCGGGGAGAATGTCCCAACTTGTGATCGGGCCGCAGACTGTCCTATGCACCAAACGGCTGCTATCCAACCCTCGCTTGGCAAGCTCGGCCACAACTACTTCAGGCGGCTGGCGCTCGAAGCCCTTGTAGGCGGTGCACGTCTCTCCCGTCTGGCCAATGGGATACGTTGAACTCTCCACCTCATCCCGGCACCCCGGCAGGCCCATGGCGAGCGAGAGGGCCATCAGTACTCGAATGCACTGCATTTCAGCTCCCTCCTTTCCTTCACTGCCCTGTAGTACCCCTTGTCTGACGCAAGACCTGCGAGACCGCCATCCCAGAGCCGCGCTGCACAGATCATTTGCCCTCGATGCGCACGCTGCGCCCTTTGCAGGCAGAAATACCCCGAGACGCATTGCCGGCAAACCCCGATAGTCCCACGCAGATTACCTGCCGCACCATCAGGCGTCTTTCTGCAGGAATCCACACATGAGCCTGGCGCTGGTCCACAGCCGTGCCCGCGCCGGGGTCGATGCCCCACTGGTGCGGGTGGAAGTGCACCTCTCTGGCGGCCTGCCTGCCACCCAGATTGTCGGCCTGGCCGAGACCAGCGTGCGCGAATCGCGCGAGCGCGTGCGTGCCGCCCTGCTCTGTGCACGCTTCGACTTTCCGCAGCGGCGCATCACGCTCAACCTCGCGCCTGCCGACCTGCCCAAGGAAGGTGGGCGCTACGACCTGGCCATCGCGCTGGGCATTCTTGCCGCGAGTGGCCAGGTCGATCCGCAGTCGCTGCTGCAATACGAGTTCCTGGGCGAGCTGGGGCTGACCGGCGAACTGCGGCCGGTGGCCGGAGCGCTGCCTGCTGCGATTGCGGCGGCTGATGCCGGCCGCATCTTGGTGGTGCCGCCCGGCAATGCCGCCGAGGCGGCGCTGGCCGAGCACGCGGATGTGCGCGTGGCGCGCACGCTACTGGAGTGCTGTGCCGGTCTGGGCAATCCGCGCCTGCTGCCGCCCGTGGAGCGCGTGGACACGACACCGTTGCCCCTGCCCGATCTGGCCGACGTGCGGGGGCAGGCGCATGCACGGCGCGCGTTGGAAGTGGCGGCCGCCGGTGGGCACCATCTGTTGTTGATCGGCAGCCCTGGCTGCGGCAAGACGCTGTTGGCTTCGCGCCTGCCCAGCCTGTTGCCGGATACTGAGGAAGCCGAGGCGTTGCAGCTGGCCGCGATTGCCTCGGTGAGTGGCGAAGGGCTGGACCCAAGACGATGGCGGCAGCGGCCCTTCCGGGCACCGCACCACAGTGCGAGCGCGGCGGCGCTTGTGGGTGGCGGCAATCCGCCCTGCCCTGGCGAAATCTCGTTGGCCCATCACGGCGTGCTGTTCCTGGATGAGCTTCCGGAGTGGAACCGCAGTGCGTTGGAGACCCTGCGAGAGCCGCTGGAATCCGGCCACATCCGCATCGCCCGCGCGGCACGCAGCGTGCAGTATCCAGCGCGATTCCAGCTGGTGGCGGCGATGATCCGGGTCTGTGCGATCGTTAGAAGTTCAGTACACTGAGATCATTGGGTTAGAACTATCAACGATGTGCAGGGTGTCCCCTGCCGGATCCCTGACTAGCAGCCGAAATGGTGTGGTCTTGATTGATCTTGGGCCTGCTCAGGCACAGCACGGGGAACGGCAGTGGAGCTTGGTGCGTTAGGTGAAACCTATGGCAACACTTGAGGTTCTGCTCGAGGGCCGCGCACCAATTTCCACGATCGTACTTGCGCATCCCGAAGTGCCGGCCTTCACTCATCCGGCTCGCCGGGAAGGTGGCCACGCCGACCGCGGGGCATGCCTAAGTGAAAAGTCATATCAAGAATAAGCAAATCAGCTACCTGATGGCGCCTCAGCAAACACTGAGCGCACTCGGAGCCAACCGGGAACTCGCTCGTGCACCTAATATGGGCCACCTCCGACTTCACGATTCGCGGGCAGCCTTACCCAGGCTTCCCCATCGTGCTCTATGACTCGATGGAGTCAGCCGTGGAGGTAAATCAATTCCTCCGACACTATCTTCTACGCGGAGTGATTGGTTCACGAGGGTCCTGGCCAAGCACAGGTCGAGCGCTCTATGACTACTTTGGCTTCCTCGAGGCTCATGACCTGCATTGGGCTGATGTAGACCGTGGCGAGGAGAAATCGCTCGTTGCCGCTTACCGGGACTATTGCCTGGAGCAAGTGAAGCTTGCCCGACGTACGGTTCGCCAGCGGCTGCACTACGTTTGCGACTTCTACGAGTACTCCCAGAAGCAGACCTGGATTGACCGACTTCCGTTTGGCATCGAAGATCGCACTGTCCGTCGCGAGAACGCAGGCTTCTTGGCGCACACCGATAAGTCTGGGAACACAATTAAGGTTCGCGATGTGATGCCTCGAAACCACAGGCAGTTGCCCAAATTCCTGACCCGAGAACAGGCTCACGCACTACTCGCATGCACTGAGAATCCGCATCACAGGATGATGACCCGGCTGGGACTCCAGACCGGCTTGCGTCGTGAGGAGATCGCTACGTTCCCGCTAGCCTATGTCTTCAACCCAGACGCCAGGCACGGTAGTGCGAGGAACGTCATGGTGGCCCTCGATCCCTCCGACGGAGAGGGCATGATGACCAAGGGCGGCAAGCCTCGAGATATTTGGATTTCGAGGCGTCTTATGAGCGATCTCTATCGCTACAGCGTCCTTGTCCGCGGCGAACTAGCGTCCCTGAGCGATAAGGCCCATCCCACACTCTTCCTGACGCAGGATGGTAGACCTTATGCGAATCATGGAAAGCACATCGAAGTCATCGTACGGAAGAACGGGCTGAAGGCAGGGTTCCGAACGCATCCGCACATGTTGCGGCACACCTACGCCACTCATATGCTTTTAGCTCTTCAGAGGGACAGAGCAGCACAAGCGGTAGAGCCGCTCGTGTTTGTTCAGCGCCAGCTTGGGCATGTCTCCATCGAGACAACCATGATCTACCTTCACCTTGTCAACTCCCTGGTCGATGATGCCGTCCTTGCTTACGACGAAGAGCTGAATGACCTGGTTGATACGCTCTCATGACAGGAAAGCGCAAGGTCCACATCAGGACTGATCTTCATCAGCCTCGGATAGCACAGCACCACGAAGGTGGTCTCCTGAAATCGGGCGATGATGACAGGAAGCCGCCTGCGGCGACGCTGGTGAACTTCGGTTTTAATGCCGTCGGTGCGCGGACCTACGACTTCGCCAGACACTACGCGGTGGGAATAGACGAAATCACCAGCGCCTGTCAGCGTCAAATAGAGCGCTTCCTGTGCAAGCAGGACGCAGAGTTAGAGGTAAGCACGATCGCCGGCTATGCACGCTCTGGGCTAGACACCTTTCTTCCCTACCTGGCTCTGCGCGCAGCCGCTCTCCGGCGCGCCTTGACCCTAGCCGACATAGATCGCGACGTGATAGATGGCTACCTCCGACATCTTGCGGATTCAGGTGCCACCCGCTCAGCGCAGAAGATGCGATACGACAAAACGAAGGCGGTGATCCAAGCGCTTGGTCGCCGCGGGCTTATCCATTTATTCGATGCAGGGACTGAGCGAACCTTTCCGGCGAACCCCTTTCCGAACAGTGCTAGACAGGTCAAGGGCGAGACGCCACTACTGCGAAAAGAGCGCCAAGCGTTCGCCGCGGCAGTTAAGACGGCAGTGATGCCGATCTTCCGGGAGGACGTAAGTGTTACTAGTGAACTGCTGTCATACGCACTTCTGATCATTGCACTCCACACTGGACGCAACACCACTCCTCTTCTTGAAATGGGTGCTGATTGCCTACGGCCCCACCCCAAAGAGAACACAGAGTTCCTCGTCCTCTGGAAGAGAAGGGGCTACAACTCCAGCAAAGTAGCACTTCGTGCAGATGGACAAGACGATCGCACGATTGAGTCAATGCCGGGCGTCAAGGTGCCTATCGTTCGCCTGATCCGGCGAGTGATAGAACTTTCCAAGCCCCTGCAGGCCGAAGCAGAAGCACATCATGCCGGTAGGATCTGGCTCTATCGCAGCCGCCAGCGAGGCAGAAGTGGGTATGTCACTGCGCTGAACGACTCCACGGTCTCCAACGCGATTCAGACCCTCGTCGCTGATGCGGGGCTAGTCGGCGCGGATGGAAAGCCACTGAGGATAAACGTCTCCCGCCTGCGGAAGACGTTCGCCAATCGCATCTTCGAGTTGCTTGATGGTGACCTAGGCAGCACTGCTGTCGCACTTGGCAGCACACCGAGGGTAGCCGGACGCAACTACATGAGGCCGGGAGAACGGTCCAGTCGCAACTGGCAGTTCATGGGCGAGGTGCTTACCCAAGAACTTCTCAGCCGAACGATCGGGGCGACTGAGCGGACGCCAACCGGCCGCTGCACCGACCCAAGCAATACCACGTATTCCTCCACGATAGCCGACGGCGCCGTGTGCTTTTCCTTTCTCGACTGCCTGCGCTGCCGCAACTATGTGGTGACTGGTGAGGATCTCTATCGACTCTTCAGCTTCTACTGGCGAGTTCTCCGTGAGCGGGATCGAATGGATGCCCGCATTTGGGAGAGACACTATGCCCACATTCCTCGACTTATAGAGCGTGATGTCATCGCGACGGGGTTACGGAGGAAGGTCTTCAAGCCGGCGGACGTCGATGCAGCTCGTGAGCGTGCTCGCCACGACCCTCACGCCTTCTGGAGGTTTGATTCTATTGCGTCACTTGACGATTTCCGCCAGCCATTGGAAGAGACTGCATGAACGCAACAGCGTTGCACCAGGTGGACTCAGATGTTCCATCTCAGACCTTCAGTTCCGTTTCACTGAACGCGCATGAGCGAGATCGCCTTGTCATTAGCTCGGCCAAGGTCAATGGCACCTTGGTCACCAGAAGCTTGTATGGGGATGGCACCTGGTTGCTGAATGGTGCCCCGCCCAACGTGGCGAAGGGCCATGCAAGGATTGACTTCTCAAGGGTGCCCGAGGAGTTTCGTGCCGCAGCCAAGGAGCTGATGTACCTGTACCATTTTCGTGGTCGAGAGGGGTCCGGTAAGGCCGCGGCCACCACGCTTGTGGGAGTGTTCGATCAGTCCGTGCAGTTCTTCCGCTATCTTGTGTCGATCAAGGTAGAGGCGCTCTGCGATGTCAGTCCAATGGTATGCGCTACGTATGTCGCCGCCTGCAAGGCAGAGCGTATAGTTCGCAAGGGTGACGGCAAGCCTCTGTCTGCGGAGGCCTTGGGAGGGCGGTTCTCTGCCGTCGAAGTTCTGTACGAGATGAGCTTGCTTACGAACGACCCGATGCCCTCGCACCCGTGGCCAGAAAGCTCGGCCAAGCATCTCGCAGGGCTCACCGGTTCGAGTAAGCGAAGCAAAACACCACTAATTCCTGACGATGTCTTCAGTGCATTGTTTCATGAGGCATGGTCGCTTGTTCAGAGAGGTTCTGCCCTACTTGACCTACGTGACACTCTTGAGGGATTTCCGGATACCTCAGTAGCCTTATCCAGCTCTGGTGCCAATCGAGCCAAGAACCGTCAGCTCAAATTGCTAGGCTGGGATAGAGGCGTTCGAAGCTTCGGAGTAGAGCTGAATAGGCTTCGCACGGCTTGCTACATTGTGGTCGCCAGCCTCTCTGGGTGTCGGAACCATGAGTTGGCGCATCTCCGGTCCTCGGCCTGCTACAGCACGCGAGGCGAAGAAGGTGAGGTCTATTGGTGGATGCGGGGGCGGAGCGATAAGACCGCAGTCGGCGACACCGAATGGATGATACCAACGGCTGCGGTGCAGGCACTAGCGGTCATGGACCGGTGGGCGATACCGCTACAGGAAGAGTTGGTGTTAGAAATCCAACGGATGACTGAGGCGAATCCACTTGATCCCGAAATTGCCGAGGCACAACGACATGTCGGCGCGGTGTTCATCGGCGCTGACAAAGATCGATCGGGCCGGGTACGGATACTGACCGACAGCGCGTGGAACATCGCTCTCACGTCTTTCGCACGGGGTATCGGTCTGAACTGGGTTCTTAGTACGCATCAGTTCCGTCGGAAGTTTGCCAACTACGCTGCACGCAGCCGTTTCGGTGACCTGCGGTATTTGCGCGAGCATTTCAAGCACTGGTCGCAGGACATGACCAATGATGCGTATGCACTCAATGAGTCGCAGGAGATTGAGTTGTATGGGGAGATCCTGGAAGAGCTAGCTGCGATCAAGCAAGGGGTTGCCGACCAATGGTTGAGTCCTGCTGAACCACTAGCCGGCGGCTATGGGGGCAGACTCACCTTCTGGCGGAGCCAGAACGAGAACATCGTTCTTTTCAAGGATCGGGCAACAATGGTCCGGTCAGTGGCGGAGAGCCATGCAATCCGTAGCAACGGGCACGCATGGTGTACTGCAGACGACAATCGGTGTATTGGAAACACTTTCGAGAAGACGCGCTGCAGTGGTTGTGACAATGCGGTCATTGGTAGCGTTCATGCTCATCTCTACCAGCGTCTCTATAGCGATCTCAAGGATGTCGCCAAGTGCGAAGACATTGGACAAGGTGGGCGATTGCGTGTACTTCGCGACCTTGAGCGCTGTCGCAACGTATTGCTTTCCCTGGGACACGATCCGGATGCTCACGCCCAATGACTACGAAACGAAAGCCCGGCGATGCCAGGCGCAAGGATCTTGAGCTTGCAGTCTCGCGAATTCAAAGGGGGCGAGCACGAACAGAAGCTAAGAAGCTCAGCATAACCTCCGTGGCGCATGAGGCTGGCGTCACCCCCGCTTTGATCCACAACCATTATCCAGACATCGCCGAAGCGATCCGCGAGGCCCAAGGCCGGTCGAGCCGGGCGCAGCGGGATGTGAAGCATGAGCAGTTGCTGGCCGAACGTGAGCGGAACCGGGCCCTCCGGGCAGAGAATCAGGCGCTTCGATCCCAGTTGGCTCGGTTGGCGTCCATCAATGAGGTCCTGCAGGCGGAGAACCGCGTCCTTGAAGCCAAGCAGCGCGATTCGAAGGTCGTCGATATCAGGCCCAAGGGCGCTACATAGCCGCTCCTGCGGGTCAGGAAACAGTTAGTTGCGGCAACCCATTGAAACAGCAGCGTAAAATCACTCATAACTGTTAGGACCCACCCGGAACACATGAATCCCTGCCCCTGCGGCTGGGCTGGCGACCGCAGCAACCGCTGCCTGTGCAGTGATGAGCGCATCAACCGCTACCGTGCGCGCGTGTCCGGCCCGTTGCTGGACCGTATCGACCTGCATATCAGTGTGGCCCGTATGGACGCAGTGGAGTTGCGGGAGAGCACGCCGCTGGGGGAGCCCAGTGCGGCGGTACGTGCACGGGTGGAAGCCGCCCATGCCAAGCAGCAGGTGCGTGGCGGGCTCAACGCGCATCTGCCGCCGGCGGCACTGCGGGCCTGTACCCGACTGAGCGAGGCAGATCAGGACATGCTGGAACAGGCCATCGAGCGCCTGCAGCTGTCGGCGCGGGCGATGCACCGGATTCTGCGGGTGGCGCGCACGATTGCCGATCTGGCGGGTTGCGAAACGATCCAGACGGCGCATCTGGCCGAGGCCATTGGCTACCGGCAGCTGGACCGGGGGAAGGCGAGCACGTAATCGCAGCGGGCAGAATCAGGCCGCGTCATGCGGGCACACGTTCAAAAAGATCCGGCAGCCATTCCGGCTTGAACAGGGAAGCAGGCTGTTCTCTCATCTCTTCTACGCGCCACCATTTCCACGCCCTGATCGTGGCATTTTCCTCCTCCGTCCACCCGTCACGCTGGATGTCGGGCTGGTTGGGGCTGCGGACCAGAAAATACTCTTCCAGCCATCGCGCGGGCGTTGATCGGGCGACCGCGTAGACGGCATCGCGCGTTTCCAGCCGCACGCCTATCGGCAGATCCAATCCGGTCTCCTCCCTGAGCTCACGCCGTGCGGCGTCCGCATATCCCTCCCCGGGCAGAAGCTCCCCGCCCGGTGTAGCCCAGAAGGGAGCGTGGTGTTCATCGTGATACCGGAACAGCAACACCGCATCCTCAGCAACGATCACAAGGCGTGCAGATCGTCTGATTTCCATCGTTTCCCGTCCTTACCAGCCCGCCCCAGAATAGGCCAAAAGCAGGCGGACCAAGAGAAAGCCATCAACGCGTGTCGATTCCTGGCCAGTGATTCACTTTCCCAGGATGGGCGCCTGTCGCCGGACGGCAACGGACGCCATGCGGCGGCTGACAAGGCCGAAGAGGTCCTGCAGTTCGGCTGCGCGCTCGGGCGTGCTGTTGCTGCCGAAAAGCACACGCGCCAGCGCGGCTTCACGGGTGTCATGCGGGAACCGCAGGCGGTCCCGGTACACCTTCTGGCACACCAGCCAGGCCCGGCGCAGCCCACCGCCGGGCAGCGGGCGGACCACGCGTTCGTAGACCTGCCAGAACTGGTACTCGCCCTGCAGATCGATCGCCGGCGCCACGGACAGAGCCTGCCGGGGCCATCCTGGGCCCCGGATGCCGAACAACGGGGTTCGCGGGTTGTGCTGTGCCATGCCAACAGGATGACCCAGCAACATTGTGGGAACCTTGCGTCGCCGCCAGAAAACCCCTGTTGTTTGCGCAAGGCGGGTTTCTAGGCGGGTTTTGGGGGTCAGAGCCCTTTGCTGCGCAAAGGGATCGGACCCCGATCACGGGGTGGCTGCGGGGTCGGATCCCTTTGCGCAGCAAAGGGCTCTGACCCCACCTTCATCGCCTCAGAACGCCATCGAGGTACTGAACATCAGCTGCCGTGGCGCGCTGCGCTGCAGGGTCTGGTAATCCCCCGAGAACGACGAGCCGGCAATGGTGGCGGTGCCGATGTTGTGGCGGTTGAACAGGTTGCTCACGTCCAGCCGCAGCTCCAGGCCGGGCACCGCGCTGTCGGCACCGAAGCGGTAGGCGGCATAGGTGTTGACCTGCCAGAACGTCGGCACGCGGATGTCGTTCTCGTAGGTGAAGGGCTGGCGCAGGTAGGAGGTGCTGGTGGCGCCAAAACGCCAGTCACCGAAATGCGCTGACAGGTCGCTGACCAGCGAGATCTGCGGGTAGCCCGGCTGCGCGTTGCCCTTGATCGGGTACACCGTGTCGCCCACCACGAAATCGCTGTCGTAGTACGAACGGGCCACGGCCACGCCCTGGTAGAACTGCAGGTGGTCAGTCAGGTCGGCGGTGATGCCGAGGTCGGCACCGATCACGTGCATCTTCGGCATCAGCCGCACGGTGTTGATCTGTGCGAACTGGGTGCCGATGGCGGCCGACAGCAGTCGGTTGCGGATGTCGTTGTAGAACACGTCGCCGGTGATCGTCAGCCGGTCGAAGCGATGCGATGCGCCCACGGTGAGGTTCCAGTTCTTCTCCGGGCGCAGCGTGCCGGCCACGCGGTCGAACTCCTCCTGGTCGGTGATGGTCCACGCCGAGGCGGTGTAGCCGATGTTGCCGCGCTGGGCCACGCGATAGCCGTTCATGGTATTGGCCAGGTCGATGAAGGCATCGGTGGATTCGGTCGGGCTCCAGAACAGCGAGACGTGCGGCAGGAAGTTGCTCTTCGCGCGCAGCGTGCCGTTCACCGGCCGGTCCTTGGCGTCACCGAGGCCGCCGCCGCGGGTGCGGAAGTCCACGGCCTTGAAGCCGACACCCAGCTTCAGCGTGTCGTTCAGCACGATGTCGTCCTGCAGGTAGAACTGGCGCGAGCGGGTCACCCAGCTCGATGCGTTGTCGGTCTTGAACGCGGGGCCGTACACATCGAACGGACCGGTGGCCTTCAGCGGCGGGCCCTCGCCCAGCAGCGGCTGCTGGTACCACTCGGTCTTGGCGGCGGCCTTGCTCTTCTCCTGCCAGAAGCCGGCGGTGACGGTGTGCGCGCCGGTCTCGAACTGCAGGTTGACCATGCCGCCCAGCCGGTTGAGGCGCGGGGTCTGCACCTGTTCGGAGAACGGCGCGCCGTTGGGCGACGGCACGTTCGGGTCGGTCAGCGTGGCCTGGGTGTGGCTGTTGGCGTTGTACAGCTGCACGTTGCCGCTCAGCGCCGGACTGATCTGGAAGCGGTGGTTGATCGAGGACACGCGGTCACGCGTGCTCTGGCCGGTGTCGTAGGGAATAAGCCCGGACAGTTCACCACAGGTATAGGCGCCGCAGGATTTGTCTGCGTTCTCCGGCGAGGCCACGTAATACGCCCAGGCGTAGTCCGGGTAGAAGATGTCGGCCTTCCAGCCCAGCTTGCGGATCATGTCGAAGGAAATGTTGTTGTAACCCCAGACCTTGGCCTTGCTGTCGGACAGGAACACGGTGACATCGCCCCAGGCGACGTCCTGCTGCAGCTTCAGGTCGCCGCGCAGGAAGTTCTGCGTGCCCTCGCCCTGGTACTTGTCGGCGGACACGCGCTGCAGGTCGACCAGCACTTTCGGGCCATGCTCGCCGAGCTGGCCGCTCTGCCCGGATACGGTGGTGACCAGCGTGCTGTTGCTGCCCACGCCCTGCTTCACGCGCAGGCTGGGCGTGTCCTGCAGGTCGCGCAGGCGGTATTCCAAGCTGCCGCCGTTGACGCTGCTGGAGAACACGCTGACCGGTGCGCCACCGGGGCTGACCGTGATCGCGCCGATGCCATCGGGCACGCCCACGTTCACCACGCTGGTGCCGGTAAGCGAGAGGAAGCCGTTGTCATTCAGCGGCACGCCTTCGAAGGTGATGCCCATTTCGTTCATGCGGAAGCCGCGCACGAACAGGCTGGTGGCGGAGATATCCAGGCCCAGCCCATCGGTGGCGGTATAGCTCGCGCCCGGCACCTGCTTCAGCATGGCCAGGCCATTGTTGCCGGTGACCATCGCGTCGAGGTCCTCGGCCTTGATGATGTAGCGGTTGGGACCGACCACCTGGGTCGGTGCCACGGCCGCGCCGCGCGGCGTGGCGATGACCTGCAGGGCGTTGAGCGTGGTGGGCGTGTCGAGCGCGGCGTCCTGCGTTTCTGCAGCGTACGCAGGTGCGGTGATGGCCGCGATGATGGCCAGGGCGAGGCGCGTCGTGGGTGGGGTGTTCATGGCAGTAGATCCAGGGTGCAGGGAGAGAGCCGCGCAGGCGCACGCCCAGCGCGTTGCAGCGCCGGTGTCGGCGCCCTGGCTGGCGGTGCGATTGCGTTGAGAGAGCGACGGCGCGGTGCGCGCCGGTCAGCAGAGGAAGACGATCATCTGCCGCAGGATTCGATGGCGTGATTTCGACGTGCGAAATTCTTGCATCGCGCTGCCGCATCCGCCATTGCGCGGTGGTACAGCGCCGATGGCGGTGGGGATGGGTGGGCTATACGTGGGTATAGACCCAGGTCGGCGCTGGCCGCCTGCGTGTGCCAACCAAGGTTGGCACCTGCCGGGGCGAATGGGGCCTGGTAGAGGCCGACCCTGGTCGGCGCTGGCCGCCTGCGTGTGCCAACCAAGGTTGGCACCTGCCGGGGCGAA
>ERZ1031337.50-NODE-50-length-37320-cov-15.204374_pt1 | contig 37320 bp, 40 predicted proteins | sample MGYA00518209_ERZ1031337 | MGnify/ENA primary metagenome ERZ1031337 (study PRJEB33718, sample SAMN03159846) | human skin metagenome | collected 2014-02-25 | study: EMG produced TPA metagenomics assembly of the PRJNA266117 data set (Human skin bacterial metagenome...
TCAGCTCGAGGGAGGCGCCGCCGCCGGTGGAGATGTGGCTGAAGCCGTCCTCGTCCAGGCCGAGGGTGCGCACCGACGCCGCGGAGTCCCCGCCGCCGACCACGGTGAAGGAGTCGTTGTCCTTCGTCGCCGCGATCATGGCCTCGGCCACAGCCTTGGTGCCGTCCGCGAAGTTCGGGAACTCGAACACGCCCATCGGGCCGTTCCAGAACACCGTCTTGGAGTCCTTGATGGCCTCGGCGTAGTTCTTGGCGGTCTCCGGGCCGATGTCCAGGCCCATCCAGCCCTCCGGGATCTCGTCCAGGCCGACGATCTTCTTCTCGGTGTCCTTGTCAAACTCCGCGCCGGCGGCGACGTCCACCGGCAGCAGCAGCTTGTCGCCGAAGCGCTCGATGAGCTCCTTGCAGGTGTCCACCATGTCCTCCTGCAGCAGCGACTTCTGCACGTTGTGGCCCTGGGCGGCGAGGAAGGTGTAGCACATGCCGCCGCCGATGATGATCTTGTCGGCCTTCTCCGCCAGCGCCTCGATCACGCCGAGCTTGTCCGAAACCTTGGAGCCGCCCAGCACCACCACGTACGGGTGCTGCGGGTCGTCCTTCACGGAAGACAGCGTCGCCACCTCCTTGTCCACGAGGTAGCCGGCGTAGGCCGGGAGCTTCTTTGCCACGTCAAAGACGGAGGCCTGCGCGCGGTGCACGACGCCGAAGCCGTCGGAGACGAACGCGCCGTTGTCGGCTGCGAGTGCGGCGAGTTCCTCGGCGAACGCGGTGCGCTCCGCCTCATCCTTGGAGGTCTCGCGCGCGTCGAAGCGGACGTTTTCGAGCAGGAGGATTTCGCCCTCGGTCAGGCCGTTGGCGCGCTCGTGGGCGTCCTCGCCGGACACATCGCCCGCCAGCGGGACGAACTGGCCCAGGCGCTCGGACAGCGCTTCCGCCACCGGGGCGAGGGAGAACTTCGGGTTGACCTCGCCCTTCGGGCGGCCAAGGTGTGCCATGACGATCACCTTGGCGCCGCCGTCCAGCAGCGCCTTCAGGGTAGGCAGGGAGGCATCGATGCGGCCGGCGTCGGTGATGTTGCCCTCATCGTCCAGGGGGACGTTGAAGTCGGACCGCACGAGGACGTGGCGGCCGTCCACGCCTTCGTCGAGAAGCTGCTGCAAGTTCTTGGTCATAGGTATCTCCTTTGCTCTGTAGACACTTACCATCGTATGAAAAACGGGCCCGCCGTGCCGGAAGACACCACGGGCCCAGAGGCCGAAGCCTTTAGAGCTTGTCCGCCACGAACTTGGTCAGACGGATGTACTGGGCGGTGTAGGACCACTCGTTGTCGTACCAGGAGATGATCTTGGCCAGGTTGCCGTCCTTCACACGGGTCATGCCCGCATCGAAGATGGCGCCGTGCGGGTTGCCGATGATGTCGGAGGAGACGATCGGGTCCTCGGTGTACTTCAGCGCCTGGCCGAACTCGGCGTCCTCGGCCGCCTTCTTCACCGCCGCGTTGAGCTCCTCAACGGTGGTCTCCTTGTTCAGGGTGACGGTGAGGTCGGTGGCGGAGCCGGTGATGGTGGGCACGCGCATGGCAAAGCCGTCGAGTTTGCCATCCAGGTTCGGCAGCACCAGTCCAACCGCCTTGGCAGCGCCGGTGGTGGTGGGCACGATGTTCTGGGCAGCGGCGCGGGCGCGGCGCAGATCCTTGTGGGGCGCGTCCTGCAGGCGCTGGTCACCGGTGTAGGCGTGGATGGTGGTCATCAGACCGCGCTCGATGCCGAAGGCCTCGTCGAGCACCTTGGCCACCGGTGCCAGGGAGTTGGTGGTGCAGGACGCAGCGGAGATGACTTCCTCGGAGCCGGTGTAGTCGGTGTGGTTGACACCCCAGACGTAGGTGCCGTCGACTTCCTTGCCCGGTGCAGAGATGATGACCTTCTTCGCGCCGGCATCGATGTGCGCCTTCGCCTGAGGGCCCTTGCGGAACACGCCGGTGCACTCGAGCACGATGTCCACGTCGACGTCGCCCCACGCGAGGTTGGCCGGGTCCTTCTCCGCGGAGACCTCGATGCGGCGGCCGTCGATGGTGATGGAGTCGTCGTCGTGCTCAATGTCGTGGTTGAACTGGCCGTACGCTGTGTCGTACTTCATCAGGTGCGCCAAGGTCTCGTTGTCGGTGAGATCGTTGATCTTCACCACTTCGAGCTCGCCCTTGTACTCGTCCTCGATGATGCGCAGCGCTGCGCGGCCGATGCGGCCGAAACCGTTGATGCCAATGCGGGTAGTCACAGTCAACACTCCTCGTGCTCGTGGTCTGTCGGTCCACCCCCGAGTGTAATGAGCAGGGCTCTCACCTGCAGAGAGCTTTTTGCCTATCGACGAAACCAGGGGTGCTAACCGCAATCAGCACCCGCCCTAGATGTTGGTTTATGTCCGGTTTCGGGCACCAGGGGGAGCCTTTCCCGTCGCTTCTACCCCCGACGCGGGCCGCTAGGGCCCATTGTGAAGTGCGTCACCCTCACGGGTTTTAGGTGGTCGGACTCCCGTGCGTGTCCTCCACGCCCAGTTCGGCGGCACGTTTGTCTGCAAGTGAGAGCAGGCGCCGGATGCGCCCGGCCACGGCGTCCTTGGTCATCTGCGGTTCCGCCAGTCGTCCCAGCTCCTCCAGGGAGGCGTGGCGGTGCTCCGCGCGCAGGAAGCCGGCTTCGGCGAGGTGCTCCGGGACGTCGTCGCCGAGGATCTCCATGGCGCGCTCCACGCGTGCGGCGGCCGCCGCCGCGGCCTGGGCCGAGCGGCGGGTGTTTGCATCGTCGAAGGTGGCGAGCCGGCTGTTGGCCTTCGCCTTGACGGCGCGGGATTCGCGCTTGGTGTCCCACTCGATGCGGGTGGCCGGCGCGCCCATGCGGCTCAGCAGGATGCCGATGGCCTCGCCGTCGCGAAGCGTCACCCGCTCGATGCCGCGGGTTTCACGCGTCTTGGCGGTCAGCCCCATGCGGCGGGCAAGCCCCACAAGCGCAAGCGCCGCCTCCTGGCCCGGGCAGGCCACCTCGAGGGTGGCGGTCCGGCCCGGTTCGGCCAGGCGTCCACGGGCAAGGAACGCGCCGCGCCACGCGGCCTCCACCCCGGACATGTCGCCGGAGATGATCTGGCGCGGCATCCCCACCACTGGGTGCCCGGACGCGGTAACCAGCTTCAGGCGGCGGATGACGTCGGCGGCGCCGTCGTCGACACGCACCTCGTAGCGGGACTCACGGCTTCCGGACGTCGGAGGGAGCAGTTCCACACTCGCCTCGACTGCGCACAGGTCTGTCAGCGTGGCAGCGAGGCGCCGGGCAACCGCCTCCTCTTCGAAGTCGGCAACGATAGCGACTCCGTTCTCGGACGGCTGGAGCTCCCCGCCGAACCGGATCAACGCGGTCGCCTCCGCAGCGCGCGCCTCGAGCCCGCCGCCGGTGGCGCGCAGGAGTTCGTCCTTGGCCTTCGCCGTAAGCGCCACCGGCGCCTCCCCTCGTTTACGTGTGTTGAAGCTTTGAACCGCCCAGCATTCTAGCGTGCCGGCCGGAGGGCCTTGAGTGCAGCTGCCAATTGCATCGGGTCGTGGCGGTTCAGCGGGGCGCCTTCGGCGTCGACTTCGCGCATGGGAGCGAAGACAACTTCGGCGTCGAGGCGGGAGGCGGCGCGCGCAATGTTGTCGCGCTCCCCCTCCGAGGTGGCGGTGTTCTCGTCGGCGAGGAAGTAATCCACGTGCAGCTGCGGGGCGTGCTGGGAGAACACGTGGATGTGCCGCTCGGTGGTGAACCCGTGGGTCTCCCCCGCCTCCGGCGACAGGTTCAGGATCACCACCACCGTCGCCGAGGTTTCGTTGAGCGCCTGCGCGATGTCGGGCACGAGGATGTGCGGGATCACCGAGGAGAACCAGGAGCCGGGGCCGATGGTCACCACGTCCGCGTCCATGATCGCCTGCACCGCCGCCTCGCTCGCCGCCGGCTGGGCCGGGGTAAGGCGAACGCGCCGCACCGCCCCGGGCGTGGTAGCCACTGCCACCTGGCCGCGCACGGAGCGCAGCACGCGCGGGTCGTCGTCAAGGCCCGCCACGTCCGCCTCGATGTCCAGCGGCTGCGGGCACACCGGGATCACGCGGCCGGCCGATCCGGTCCACTCCGCAACTTGGTCCAGCGCCGCCTGGGTGTCCCCGAGACGCTCCGCCAGCCCCGTGATCAGGAGATTACCTAGCGCGTGGCCAGCCATGGCGCCGTGCCCGCCGAAGCGGTGCTGCAGGGTGTCGCGCCACTGGGCGCCGCCCTCACCGTCGGCGGTGAGGGCCGCGAGCGCCATGCGCAGATCCCCCGGCGGAACGATCTCCATCTCGCGGCGCAGGCGGCCGGAAGAGCCGCCGTCGTCCGCCACGGTGACCACTGCGTTGATCGTGGACGCGCCAGCCTCACGCGCGGCGGTAAGCGTCTGGTACAGGCCGTGCCCTCCCCCAAGGCAGGTGAACGACGTATGGCTCAATGGACCCTTCTTTCTTACGGCCTAACCGACTTGCTTAATGGCGCTCAAGATCGCGGTGGATCACGTTGACATCCACCTTGCCCTGCTGCCGCAAGCGCTTTCCGACGGCCTCCGCCACCGCCACCGAGCGGTGGTGCCCGCCCGTGCAGCCGATGCCGACGGTGATGAAATCCTTGCCCTCGTGGCGGTAGCCGCCCAAAGTGCTGGAAAGCAGGTCGACGAAGTTGTCCACGTATTCGCGGGCACCGTCCTGGTTGAGCACATAGTCGGATACCGCCTGGTCGATGCCACGGAATTCCCGGAGCTCTTCCACCCAGTACGGGTTTGGCAGGAAACGAACGTCAAGCACAATATCAGCGTCGCGCGGCGAGCCGTGCTTGAACCCGAAGGATTCGATGGTGACGTGCTGGCGGCCCACCGGCAGCTCGCCGACGGAGGCCTCCACCGCGCGCCGCAGGTCGTGCACCGACAGGTTGGATGTGTCGATGATGACGTCCGCGGACGCGCGCAGTTCCTCCATCTCCGCCCGCTCGTGCTCGATGCCGGACTGCAGGGTGCCGTCGCCCTGCAGAGGGTGGGTGCGGCGCACCGAGTCGAAGCGGCGGATCAGCACGTCGTCGCGAGCCTCCAAGAACAGCACGAACGGCTCGTGGCCGCGCTCCCGGATCGTCGCGATGGTGCCAAGCAGCGCGCCGTTGAATTTCGCCGCGCGGATATCGCTGACCACTGCGAGCCGCTCCACCGGGGAATCATCGGCGGCGGCTAAGTCCACCAGCTCCAAAATCAGCTGCGGCGGCAGGTTCTGGGAGACGAAAAAGCCCTTGTCCTCGAAGACCTTCGCTGCCGTAGACAAGCCGCCGCCGGACAGGCCCGTGATGATCACGGGCCGCATCGGTGTCGCGGTATCTTCCTGGTGCAATGCGTGTGCGGAGGATGTCGTGGACATAGGGATCATCCTAGACAAGGACGGGGCGAAGCGCCGTCGATTAGCAGTCTGCCTTTTCCTGGTGCAGGTGCTGGTAGATAGTCTCTGCGAGTTTCGGGCCGACGCCCTTGACCTGCTGGATCTCCTCCACCGAGGCCTCCTTGATCTTCTTCACGGACCCGAAGTGCTTGACCAGGTCCGTGCGACGGGCGGGACCAAGCCCCGGCACCGCGTCGAGCGCGGAGGCGCGCATCCGCTTGGAACGCTGCTGGCGGTGGTAGGTGATGGCGAAGCGGTGCGCCTCGTCGCGGATCTGCTGCAGCAGGTACATGCCCTCGGAGTTGCGGGGCAGGATGATCGGCTCGTCGTCGTCCGGCACCCACACTTCCTCAAGGCGCTTGGCCAGCCCGATGAGCTGCACGTCCACGATGCCCAGCTCGTCGAACACCGCCTGCGCTGCGGTGACCTGGGGCTTGCCGCCGTCGACGATGAACAGCTGCGGCGGGTAGGCGAACCGCTTCGCGCCTGTGGATTCGTCCGCCTCGTCCGCGAAGGTCTGCGCATCTGCGACCTCATCCGGATTCGCCAGCTTGTCCTCGTTGTAGCGCTTGAAGCGGCGCTGGGTCACCTCGGCGATTGAGCCGACGTCGTCGGAACGGCCGTCGCCGGCGGCCTCCTTGATGCGGTAGCGGCGGTAGTCGTTCTTTTTGGGCAGGCCGTCCTCGAACACGACGAGCGACGCCACCACGTCCGTGCCCTGGATGTGCGAGATGTCGGTGCACTCGATGCGCAGCGGCGCCTCGTCCATGCCGAGGGCGTCCTGGATGTCCTGCAGCGCCTGAGAACGGGCGGTGAGGTCGCCCACGCGCTTGAGTTTGTGCTGGTGCAGTGCCTCGGAGGCGTTCTTGTGCACCGTCTCCATCAGCGCCCGCTTGTCGCCGCGCTGCGGCACACGGATCTCCACCGGGCCGCCGCGCAACTCCGCGAGCAGCTCGGCGACCTCGGGCAGCTCCGCCGGCAGCGTTTCCACGAGGATCTCGCGCGGCACCGGCGTCGGTGTCTTTGCCTTCGCGCGCGACTCCTGATCCACGCCGCGGCGGCGCACTTTCTGCGCCTCAATAGTGCGGTCTTCTTCCTGCTCTTGGCGCACGCGCTCCACCGCGTCGGAGTAGTACTGCACCAGAAAGTTCTGCATTAGCGTCGGCAGAGTCGGGTCGGCCTGCCCCTGTTCCAGACGTTCGGCGGCTCCGGGCTCGTCGCCGGTTTTTTCCACCACCCAGCCGCGCTGGGCGCGGATGCGCCCGTCGCGGACGTTGAAGATCTGCACCGCCGCTTCCAGCTCGTCGGTGTCGAAGGCGATGACGTCGGCGTCGGTGTCCTGCCCCAAAACCACAGTCTGGCGTTCCATGACCTTGTTTACGGCGCCGAGGTCGTCGCGAAGCCTGGCGGCCTTCTCAAACTCCAGGTTCTCGGACGCTTCCTGCATCTGCGCGGTGATCCCGCGCACGAGCTGGTCGGTGCGGCCCGACATGAAGCCCAAAAAGCCCTGCACGATCTCGTCGTAGTCGGCCTCGTCCACGCGCCCGACGCACGGGGCAGCGCACTTGTCAATGTAGCCGAGCAGGCACGGCCGCCCCAGCGACTCGTGCCGGTTGAACACGCCGTTCGAGCAAGTGCGGATGGGAAACACTCGCGTGAGCAGGTCGAGGGTTTCGCGCACAGCCCACGCGTGCGAGTACGGCCCGAAGTAGCGCACGCCCTTGCGTTTCGGCCCGCGGTAGAAGAACGCGCGCGGGTAGCGCTCCCTCACACTCACCGCGAGCATGGGGTACGTCTTGTCGTCGCGATACATGACGTTGAACCACGGGTCGAAGCGCTTGATCCAGGTGTACTCCAGCTGCAGCGCCTCCACCTCGGAGGCCACCACGGTCCACTCCACCGAGGCGCCGGTGTAGACCATCTGGCGGGTGCGCGGGTGCAGCGTGTGCGGCGGCTGGAAGTAGTTGTTCAGGCGCGCGCGCAGGTTCTTGGCCTTGCCCACGTAGATGACGCGGCCGTCGCGGTCGCGGAACTTGTATACCCCGGGGTCGGTCGGGATGGTGCCCGGCCCCGGGCGGTAGCTTTGCGGGTCCGCCAACGCTTAATCCTGCGGCATGTATTTGGCTTCGAGCGCGCGGAACTCTTCCACGGCCTTCAAGGCGTGTTCCTTGTCGCCGGCCTGGATGGCCCACAGGGGCACGTACTCGAACTCCGGCAGCTCAAGGCGGGCCATGCGCGAGCCCTTGGGGAAGCTCAGTCCGTAGATCACGGCCCACGGGTAGAAGCGGGTGCCGATGATGTTGCGCACCTGCACGCCGTCCTCGTTCGCGCGCACCCGCGGTCGGGTCAGCGCGATCCAGGACAGCACGGAGATGATCAGGCCGACGCCGATGAAGGCGAACTTGTCCAGGCTGGTGATGGACACGCCGGTGAACTCGGCGTCCACGGCCCAAGACATGAACACGTGCACCGCCATGACCACAACGATCCAGCCGACGGCGACCTTGCGCAGAAACTTCGAAGACAGCTCCAGCTCCCACGGTTTCGTGGTGGTGGTGGCGTGCGGGTCGAGCGCGTTGAGGTAGGCAATCTCGTCCCGGTCCGAAAGTCCCGCGGTTTGGTGCTGTTCAGCCACTGCCTTACTCCTTACAAGCGCTCGAGCATTGTTGCGTGTCGACGTCCCAAAGGCCGCCCCACGCCCTTTCGAGTTACCTTAACCCTTCAACGGCAGAGCGCGAACTTTGCGCAGCTCCGCGGCAGTGCCGGCGGCGGCGCGCATAGCTTCCGCACCCTTGTCTTCCTTGGCGTCCTCGCCGCCGGCGCGCTCGTAGGCCTGGTCCTCGTCGTCCACGGTGAGCACGCCGTTGCCCACCGGGGTCTGCTCGTCCAGCGCCACGCGGGTCAGACCGGCGGTCACGGAGTCGCACACGTACTGGAAGTGGGCCGTTTCGCCGCGGATGACGCAGCCGAGGGCGACCACGGCGTCGTAGCGCTTGGCACAGGCCTGCGCGACCACCGGCAGCTCGAGGGCGCCAGCGACGGCGTACTCCTCCACCTTCACGCCGAGCTCCCGGGCCTCATCCCGCGCGCCGGCGCGCAACAGGTCGACGATCTTGTCGTTCCAGCGGGTGTAGACCACAGCGATGGTCATGCCCTCCGCCTGTATGGAATAGTCCTCGGGTGCTCCGCTCGATGCCACTTACAGCTCCTTTTGGGTCCTTCTAGGTTGCGTACCCCGGATGGGCGTGGAGCCACTCGGCCACACCAGGCAGGTCGTGGCCCATCCGGTCGCGCTTGGTGCGCAGGTACTCGATGTTGTCGTGTGTGGGAACGATCTCGATCCTACTGCGGCGCGCCACCGCAGGGCCGTAACCCGCCAGCGCGTCGGACTTGTCCGGGTTGTTGGTGAGCAGCTCGAAGGTGCCCACCCCCAGATCCGCCAAGATCTGCCCGGCCGCGGAGTACTCCCGCGCGTCCGCCGGCAGGCCCTGCTCCAGGTTCGCGTCCACGGTGTCCAGGCCCGCGTCCTGCAGCCGGTAGGCCTGCAGTTTCGCCATCAGGCCGATGCCGCGGCCCTCGTGACCGCGCAGGTAGACCACCACACCGCGGCTGGCGGCCTGGATGCGTCGCATGGACTCGCGCAGCTGCGGGCCGCAGTCGCAGCGCGTGGAGCCGAACACGTCGCCGGTGAGGCACTCGGAGTGCACCCGCACCAGCACGTCGGAAGCGTGCGCAAGCTTGTCGACGCCTCCGGCAACCAACGCCACATGCTCCACCCCGGAGACACTGTCGCGGTAGCCCACCGCGGTGAACTCGCCGAACTCGGTGGGAAGCTTCGCTTGCGCGACGCGCTCAACGGTGCGCTCGTGGTGGCGGCGGTACTCGGCCAGCTGCTCAATGGAGATCATGGGCAGCCCGTGGCTGTCGGCGAAGCGGCGCAGCTCGCCGAAACGCGCCATGTCCGTCGGGTCGTCCTCGGAGACGATCTCGCACAGCGCACCAACCGGGGTCTTGCCCGCGAGCCGCGCCAGGTCCACGGCCGCCTCCGTGTGGCCGGGCCGTTCCAGCACGCCGCCGGCCTTGGCGCGCAGGGGCACCACGTGGCCGGGGCGGGTGAAGGACGCGGCGGTGGCGGAGCCGTCTGCAAGCAAGGCGATCGTCGTCGCGCGCGAGCGCGCGGAGATGCCGGTGGTACCGGTGGCCGCGTCCACGGTGACGGCGTAGGCGGTGCCGTGCAGGTCCTGGTTGTTCGCCACCATCGGCGGCAGCTCGAGCGCGGTGGCGCGCTCATCCGACATGGACACGCAGATGTAGCCGGAGGTGTGGCGCACCATGAAGGCAACCAGTTCCGGGGTGGCGTCCTCGGCAGCGAAGATGAGGTCGCCCTCGTTCTCGCGGTCCTCGCTGTCCACCACAACAACGCCCTTGCCAGCGCGGATGGCGGCGAGAGCCTCCTCGACCGTATTCAAAGTCATACCGTCCAAGCCTATCCCTGCACCATTTTCTCAACGTATTTGGCCACGATGTCCACCTCCAGGTTCACTGGGGCGCCGGGTGTGAGCGCGCCGGCCGTGGTCTCGCGCAGTGTGGTCGGGATGAGCGAGACCTCGAAGTAACCCTCGCCCACCGCTGAGACGGTCAGCGAGGTGCCGTTGACCGCGATGGAGCCTTTCTCGACGACGTAGCGGGACAGCTGGCGCGGCAGGGTGAAGCGCACGACTTCCCAGTGCTCCGACGGGGTGCGCGAGACCACCTCGGCCACGCCGTCGACGTGGCCCTGGACGATGTGGCCGCCCATGCGCTGGCCCGCGGCGAGCGCCCGCTCGACGTTCACCCTGGAACCGGCCTTATAGGTGCCGAGCCGGGAGCGGTCCAAAGTCTCGCGCATCACGTCCGCGGTAAAGGTGCCGTCGACGTTATCCACCACCGTCAGGCACACCCCATCCACGGCGATCGAGTCGCCGGGTGCGGCATCTTGGGTGACTTTGGGGGCACGGACGGCGATCCGGACGGCGTCGTCAAGCTGCTCAAGCTCTTCTACCACCCCGATTTCCTCAACGAGTCCCGTAAACATCTCTCTCCATTTCTATGAACACGTCGTTTCCCACCGGCCGCACGAGCGTCGTGCGGAAGCGGCGGGCGTCGGCGATAGTGCCGGCAATGGCGCGGTCCAGCACCCCGCGGCCGGCGCCGAGAAGCGCGGGCGCGATGTAGGCCTGCACCGCGTCAACCAGATCGTGCTCGAGAAAGCTCGCGGCGAGTGAGGCGCCGCCTTCCACCAGCACGTCGCGCGCACCGGTCTCCCACAGCGCCTCTAGCGCCTCCGCTGGCGTGGCGTACTGCTCGAAGCCCACGCGGGTGAGGTTTCCCTCGGGCACCACCCGAGAGCCGATCACCACGCGGCGCGGCTGGTGCTCGCGCAAGGTGCCGTCCGGGAACCGCGCGGTCAGCGACGGGTTGTCAGCGATCGCGGTGCCGGTTCCGACGATGATCGCATCGAGCTTCGCGCGGTCCGCGTGCACCAGCTCCCGGGCGTCCTCGCCGGTGATCCACTTGCTCGTGCCGTCCGCCGCGGCGGTGAAACCGTCGAGCGTGGAGGCGAACTTCAGCGTCACGCTCGGACGGCCCAGGCGCACCGAGCGCAGCCAGGGCTGCAGCGCCGCGACCCGCACCGGCTGAAAGATCACCTCGACGGCGTGGGCGCGCAGGTAATCGGCCCCGCCGGCGGCCGCTTCGTTGGGGTCGGCGGTCAAATACACCACTCGCCGGATCCCCGCCTCCACGAGTGCCTGAGAGCAGGGACCGGTGCGGCCCGTGTGGTTGCACGGCTCCAGGGTCACCACGGCAGTGGCGCCCCGGGCGCGCTCGCCCGCTTCGCGCAGGGCGTTGATCTCCGCGTGCGGCCCGCCTGCTGGCGAGGTCGCGCCGGTGGCGATGAGTGCACCGGAGGCGTCGACAAGCGCACAGCCCACTGGCGGGTTCGGCGAGGTGGTGCCGCGGACGGATTCACCTGCCTGAATCGCGGCGGAGATGGCGCCGAGATCCTCGGTCACCCTTGCGCCGCCTCCCGGGCAAGCTCGCGCAGGCGCTCCACCGCCTCTGCCGGGTTGTCCGCGCCGAAGACTGCGGAACCGGCCACGAACGCATCCACGCCGGCCTCCGCAGCCTGCGCGATGGTCGCGCCCGCGATGCCGCCGTCAATGCCGATGATGGTGTCCAGGCCCGCCTCCTTGATGCGGTCGCGCAGCACCATCACCTTGCCCAACACCTCCGGCATGAACTTCTGGCCGCCGAAACCCGGCTCCACGCTCATGACCATGACCTGGTCGAAGTGCTCCAGATCGTCCAGGTACGGCTCAATCGCGGTACCGGGCTTGATGGCGAATCCGGACTGCACACCCAGCTCGCGGCACTGCTTCGCGGCCGCGACGTGGTCGCCCACGGCTTCGACGTGGAACACGAGACGGTCGCCGCCGGCTTGCACGTAGGTTTCGAACCATCGCTCCGGCTCCTCGATCATCAAGTGCATGTCCAGGAACTGGTCGGTGACCCCGTTGACCGCCTTGGTCACGTCCGGGCCGAAGGAGAGGTTGGGCACGAAGTGGCCGTCCATGATGTCCACGTGGATCAGGTCCGCGTTAGCCACCTTTCGCACGTCGTCGCCGAGCGCGGCGTAGTTCGCGGCCAGAATTGATGGGGCGATCTGAATCATGGGCTCTACCTTAGCTTTTGCGCAGCACAGCGAAGAACATCGCGTCGGTGCCGTGGCGGTGCGGCCACATCTGCACGCTCGGGCCCTCGCTCACGTCCTCCATGCCGGCGGCCCACTGCCGGGCGTCGAGCTCCTCCACGCCGCCTTTCGCCAATTGCTTTTCGACGATCCTCCGGGTCTCCCGCACATCCGGCGAGCACGTGGAGTAGACCACCACCCCACCCGGTTTGACCAGGTTCACGGCGGATTGGAGCAGCTCTTCTTGCAGCTGGTTAAGCTCCGCGATGTCGTCTTCGGACTTCGTCCAGCGCGCCTCCGGGCGCCGCCGCAGCGCACCGAGCCCGGAGCAGGGGGCGTCCACCAGGATGCGGTCGTAACCCGGCTCGAGTTTGGGGTCGCGCCCGTCCGCGGTGTGGACTGTCACCGGCAGGCCGCGCACCGTCTTCGAGATGAGCTCCGCGCGGTGGGGGCTGACTTCGACGGCGTCGACCGTGGCGGCGTCTATAGCCGCGATCGCTCCGATGAGCGCAGCCTTACCGCCCGGCCCCGCGCACAGGTCAAGCCAACGGCCTTGATCTTGCTCCACGGGGACCTCGGTGACGGCGCGGGCGATGATCTGCGAGCCCTCGTCCTGCACCGCGGCGAGGCCCTCGCGCACCGGCTCGAGCTGGCCCGGATCCCCCTCCGGCAGGTACACCGCGTACGGCGAGTATGTGCCCTGCTCGCCGCCGGTGCTAAGCGCAAGCTCTTCCGCAGAGATCTCTCCCGGGCGGGCCATCAGGTGCACGACCGGGCGGGCCGAGTCCGCCTCGAGCGCGGCCTCCAGCTCGTCGCGCTTGTCGCCGAGCGCCTTAGAGAAGGAGCGCGCGATCCACTCCGGGTGGGCGTGGGTGAACGCCAGCGCGCCCAGCTCGCTGTCCGGGGCGAGGGTGCGCAGCCACTCGTCGGCGGGCGTGCGGGCAATGGAACGCAGCACACCGTTGGCGAAGCCCTTCGCCTTTTCATGGCCGGCGGCCTCGACGAGCCGTACCGAGGTGTCCACCGCGGCGTGGTCGCCCACGCGGGTGTAGAGCAGCTGGTAAGCACCCATGCGAAGCGCGGCGAGCACCTCGGGCGCGATCCGCTCGAGCTCCCGCGAAGCGTTTTTCGCAATCACCGCGTCGAGCACCCCGAGGCTGCGCAACGTGCCGTAGGCCAGCTCGGTGGCGAACGCGGCGTCTCGGCCGGTAATCTTCCGCTCGCGCAGGATGCCGGGCAGGGTGAGGTTGGCAAAGGCGCCGTCACGGGCGACGCGCAGCACCACCTCGAAGACCGCCTCGCGCGCCGGGTCGCCGATGCTGGCCGGGCGCCCTTTCACCGTGTAGCGCGTCCGCCCGCCGCCCTGCTTGCGCGCCTGCTGCTTTGCACTGTTGCCTTGCTGCCGGCCTTGCTGCCGGTTACGTGCGGGTTTGTCCTCTCGACGCCCCGCGGAGCGCGACCTGAATCCACCGCTCACCCGAACACCACTCCTTCTTTCGCCTCAGGGTTGAGCCCGCGGGCCCAGTCCGCCGCGTTCATCATCTTCTTGCCCGGCGGCTGGATCGTGCCCAGCCGCACGTTCCCGTCGGCGGTGCCCACGAGCACCTCATTCTTGCCAAACGCGGCCTCACCCGGAGCCAACGAGCCGTCCCCGGTCGGGGTGACCGGGCCGAGCTTGAAACGGTTCTCCCCGCGCATCATCCACGCACCCGGCGCCGGAGTGTGGGCGCGAATGCCGCGGTCGATCACGGCGGCCGGCTGGTTCCAGTCCACCCGGGCGTCCGCTGGGGCGATCTTGTGGGCATAAGTGCCCCCGTCCGGCTGCGGCGTCGGTTCCGCGGTGCCTGCCTCCAGCGCGTCCATGGTCTTAACCAGCAGGTCAGCTCCGGCGTAGGCGAGGCGCTCCAGCAGCTCGCCGCTGGTTTCCGCCTTCCCGATCTCGGTTTCCAACGTGTCCAGGATGTCGCCGGTGTCCAAGCCCTCGTTGATACGGAAGGTGGTCGCGCCGGTGACCGCGTCCCCGGCGGTGATCGCGGCCTGCACCGGTGCCGCCCCGCGCCACTGAGGCAGCAGAGAGAAATGCAGGTTCACCCAGCCGTGCTTCGGGATGTCCAGCATGTCGGCCGGGATGAGGTTGCCGTAGGCCACCACCGGGATCGCGTCGGGTGCCAGCTCCTCCAGTTGGTGCCGGATGGCGTCGTCGCGCGTAAGGCTTTCCGGGGTGAGCACCTCAATCCCGTGCTCCACGGCGAGCGCCTTGACCGGCGACGGGTGCAGCGTGCGCCCACGGCCGCGGCGCGCGTCCGGGCGGGTGAGCACCGCGACAACCTCGTGGTCGGAGGCGATGAGCCGCTCGAGTGCCGCGGCGGCGGGTTCGGGGGTGCCGGCGAATACGAGTCGCATAAAAACGTTCTCCTTAGCTCCAGTCGGCGGCCCGGATCGCCGCCATCGCTTCCTTGCGTTGCTCCGGTGCCATCCTGCGCATGAACATCACGCCATCCAAGTGGTCCGCTTCGTGCTGGATGCAGCGCGCCAACAACCCGGTGCCGCGCAGGGTGAGCGGGCGGCCGTAGCAGTCCTGGCCACGGGCCACCACTGTCCAGTGGCGAATGACCTCGCCGCGCACGTCCGGCACGGACAGGCAGCCCTCGATGCCGGTCTGCATCTTGTCGCCCAACGGTTCCCACACGGGGTTGACGATGTGCCCGCGCATGCCCTGGCAGTCGAACACGAAGATCCGGCGCACAAGTCCGATTTGGTTCGCTGCCAGGCCCACCCCGCCAGCGTGATCCATGGTTTCCAGCATGTCGCCGACTAAGCGCTCGAGGGCGGCGTCGAAAACGGTGACCTCTGCCGCAGCGGAGTTGAGTACAGGGTCGCCGAACAGGCGGATGTCGCGGATAGCCATGGGGTGCAAGTGTAGTGCCACGCCCAAACACGCGACCCAGCTAGCCGATGTCCACCGGATTGACCTGGATGCGAAGCGGCAGGTCCTGCTTCGCCGTCGTCCACGCCACCGCGCCCGCTCGAAGGGCCTTGCCCAGCGCTGTGCGCCCGGCTAGCGGGGTGCGCACAAGCATCCGCTGCGCGGGGCCGAGCGCCTGCCTGTTCCACTCGCCCGGCAGCCGCACCCCCGGCGGCAGGTCCACCGGGCCGAGCAGCTCGGCTTGCTCGGGTAGCTCGGTGCGGGCGAAGAACTCGTCTAACCCATCGCGCGGGGCGTCCACCACCGCCACATGCACCGCCGGCGGGAAGCGGGCCTCGCGCCGCAGCGACAGCTCGAGGGCTGCGAACCCGGGCGCGTCCCAGCGGATCAGGTGCTGCACCACGGGCAGCGAAGGCTCTGCCACCACGACCACTTCCCCGCCGGCGCTGTGCGGCTGCACCAGCGTGGCCGCGCCCATCCACTTGGCAAAGGTGTCCTCCACCGCGCGCAGGTCCGGCCGTTGCATCAGCGCCCAGGCGTCCAGAAGCACCGCCGCACCGTAGCCTCCCTCAACGTGCGGCTCCGCGCCCGGCGTGGCCACCACCAGCGCCGGACCCGGTTGCACCTGCGCACGCACGTTCTCGCCGCCAGAGGTGATCACCTTGTACTTGGCAAAGGCCCGCCCCAGCTCCTCCGCCGTGCGCTCCGTGCCAAGCACCACCGCGCGCAGCCTGCGCGAGCCGCAAGCCGGGCACACGTGCGCCGGATCCATCCGCCCACACCACCGGCACGTCGGCGCCGCTGCCTCGCCGCCCGAAGGCAGGCTCAGCGGCCCGTTGCACCACCGGCAACGCGCCGGTGTCCGGCACTGTCCGCACGCGAGCGACTGGATGTAGCCAGTGCGCGGCACCTGGAACAGCACAGGGGTACCGCGCTCGAGCGCTTTTGTCGCCGCCTGGAACGCCGACGACGGCAGTCGGGCCTGCTTCGCGCGCGGGTCGCGCTCCATCTCAAAGTCCGAATCCCCCGCCGCGTGAATGTACGGCGAGCGGGTGCGCAGGCTCTGGCGCGGGGCGACCAGCTCGTGCATCCACCCGGATTCCACCAGCAGCTGCGCCTCCGCGGTGCGCGCGTGCCCGCCGATGACCAGCGAGCACCCCTCCTTCGCCGCGCGGGTGGTCAGCACCTCGCGGGCGTGCACGTACGGCGCGCGCGGATCCACCAGGTTGTCGTCGCCGTCGAACATCAGCGCCGCAAACCGCAGGTTTTCCACCGGCGCGAACGCGGCCGAGCGCGTGCCCACCACAATCCGGCCCTGCCCGTGCAGCACCGATAAGTAGCGCGAGTACCGAGCCTGGGGGCCCTGCGAGGCCGTCAGGGTTGTCACCTGCCGCGCACCGACGATCTCTTTCAGCGCTGCCTCGCACGCGTTCACGTCCTTCTGGTCCGGCACCACGATCAGCGCGCCCGCCCCGTCCAACGCCACCTTCGCCGCCAGCGACGCTACTGCTGCGGCCCAGTCGTCCCCCGGTGCGACCTGCCACGCCGCCCGCGCAATCTTGCCGGCCACCACCGCGTCCACGAAGGACTCGCCGAAGGTGTACGCGGTCCACGCCGACAAGTCCGGCTCCCCGGCCTCCCCCAACTCCTCCCAGGGAGTAGAGGTGTCCGTTTCCTCCGCCTTCGCGTGGCGCGCCGGGATAGCCGAGCGGTAGATATCGGATCGCACGCCCGCATAACGGTCCGCGAGTGCGTCGATAAGCTCGCGCGTTTTCGCCGGAGCCACAACCTCCGGCGAGATGACCCGCTCGATGAAGCGCAGCGACCCCTCGTGCCGCGATTTCGAGGCGCGCTCGAGCACCACCGCGTCCACGAGCCGACCCGCAAAGCGCACGCGCACCCGCACCCCGGGCTGCACCGCGTCCGCATCCTGGGAGGGCACCAGATAGTCGAAAGGCCTGTCCAGATGCGCGAGACCGAGCATGGGCAACACGCGCGCGACTGGGGCTTCGGCGGCGGGCGTGTCAGACATGACCCCGGATTCTAAACCACCGCCCGACACCGCCTTCGGGCGCGAGGACCCCAATCGCCCGCTCGGGGCTTGTTTGGGGTACTAATAAGGCTGAAAGAATCATTCTCACGCGCGTTTGAAAGACCTCGCCACCCTAATGAAACGCCTCTTTTCCGTTGTCGCCTCTGCCACCCTCCTCGCCGCTGTAGCAATCTCGCCTACCCCCGCCTCCGCTGATACGGCGAAAGTGACGCAGTTGGCCCTGCGACAAGACTCGCAGATCATCCCCGGCGATTCCTTCGGCCCCATCCTCGCGCAGGGAGCAGGTTTACCTATCGACGGCAGCTCCGCCTTCATCACCGGCTCCTCCGACCGCGCACGCAGCGTCGTCGAGGACGGCTGGCGCCACGCCTACGACGGCCTTCCTGAGCAGATGAAGCAGGCCGTGCCCCCGCACCTGCGCCCGCCGGAGCCAGCGAAACCGGCCGACGTCACCGTGGCGCCCGCGCAGGAGCCTTCGCTTTCGCCGGTGCCGCCGAAGTGTTACAACTGCGTCGCAATCACCTACGACGACGGACCGGTCCCCGGCAGCACAGAGCGCCTGCTGGACATCCTCAAGCGCAAGGATGCGCACGCCACCTTCTTCGTGGTGGGCCGCAACGCCAACGCCTACCCGCAGATTCTGCGCCGGATCCGCGACGAGGGCCACACCATCGGCAACCACTCTCTCGACCACCCCGACCTGGCCAGGCAGTCCGATGCCGCAATCGCCACCCAACTGGACGGCACGAACGCCGCGCTGAAAAAACAGGCCGGTGTGGATCCGCACTGGATGCGTCCGCCGTACGGTTCCTACGATTCGCGCGTGGCCTCCGCCGCCGGCGAGCGCGGCATGTCGCTGGCCATCTGGGACGTGGACACAGCAGACTGGCAGCACCGCAACCCAACCACCACGTGCAAGCGCGCGGTGGAGGGTGCCCGCGAGGGCTCCATCATCCTCATGCACGACATCCACCAGCCCACCGTCGACGCAGCGGAGTGCGTCATCGACGGCCTGCGCGCCAAGGGGCTCAATCCGGTCGGGCTCGACGAAATGATCGAGCACCCCGAAGCCGGTCACGTGTACACGAGGGCGGATTAGACCTAAACTGCCAGTGTGAGTGAACAAACGCAGAAGACCGCCCGCACCGGTTGGCTCAAAGCGGTTCCCTACGCCACGGTGGCCGCCTACGCCCTCGGCCCGCTGCTGCTCATCCCCGCGGTGAGCAGCCCGTGGCCGGTCGTGGCCTACATCTTCGCGGTGGCCATCATCGCCGGGCTTATCGACGGCATCGCGTTCCGCCCGAACTTGTCCCTGCCGCTGCTGACCGGAGTGGGCTTCTGGATTGCCAAAGCGCTGTACTTCAACGACGGCACGTTTTTTTATTCCATCGCCGTGACGCTTATCTGCGCGGCGGCGATGGGTCTTGGGACGTTGGTGGGCGGCAGCTCGTCGAGAAGCAAAGCGGAGGTGTAGCCGGTGGAGACTTGGAGCCTGAACCACCCCGACTACGGCCTGATCGAGGTCCGTGTCGGCTTCGACCGCGACTTCGCAGCAGAGGACGCGAGCTGGCCCGGCGATGAGGCCGAGAAGCCGGGGACGATGGCAACTGCGGAAAGTTCGTTGAAAAAACGTCTCCAACTGTGGGTTGCCAACCCCTCCGAGCGAATGGAGGTGCGCGTCGGCGGTGCGGTGCAGCATCGCTACAGCGACGTCAACAGCACCCGTCTACCGCTGTTCGGCGACGGCCCGAAAGACGAGCTGGAAACACCGATGCTGGTGGGGCTCGACCGTGCGAAGCCGCACCTGAAGCTGCGGGTCAGTGGCTTAGATGAGCTGCTGAGCGTGGAGTTCCGCGAAGGCGACACGGTGGTGGAGTTCGACCCTCCCGCCGGCTCCCGCGGCGCGCGACGGCGCGAAACCATGCAGTCCAGCGAGCTCAAGCGCACCCTCATCCCCATAGCGGAAGGGCTCGGCAAGGGCGGCTGGGCGCTCGCGGTGCTCGTGCTCGGGCCGATCCTCTCCCGGTTTTTCAAGTGGTTGCTGGGTTTTCTGCCCGACTGGGACCTGCCGGACTGGCATCTGCCACACATGGACCTGCCGGTACCCGAGCTGCCGAAGCTCGATTTGCCGCTGCCCGACATCAACTGGCCAGATCTCGACCTGCCCGACCTACCGGAGGTGCCCGAGTGGGCGCTGTGGCTGCTGGAGTACTCCAAGATTTGGTTGCCGGTGGTCATCGGCATCGTCGTCGGCGTGATCGCGCTGCGCAACCATAAGCGCTCCGAGCGTGAAAAAGCCGCCTGGCGCAACCACCAGGCGGCAGAAAAGCCCGAGACGGACTAGACGCCGGCGGCGGCCTTGAGGTCGTCGACCTTGTCGGTGCGTTCCCACGGCACGTCGATGTCCGTGCGGCCGAAGTGGCCGTACGCGGCAGTCTGCGCGTAGATCGGGCGCTTGAGATCCAGTTCGCGGATGATCACCTCCGGGCGCAGGTCAAAGACCTTCTCCACCGCCTGCTGGATGCTCTCGTCCGTCTGCCCCTCGGTGGCGGTGCCGAACGTCTCAACGTACAGGCCCACCGGGTTCGCGCGGCCGATGGCGTAGGCCACCTGCACCTCGACGCGCTCCGCTAGGCCCGCGGCGACAATATTCTTGGCCACCCAGCGCATCGCGTACGCGCCGGAACGGTCCACCTTTGAGGGGTCCTTGCCGGAAAACGCGCCGCCGCCGTGGCGGGCCATACCGCCGTAGGTGTCCACGATGATCTTGCGGCCGGTCAGGCCTGCATCACTCATGGGGCCGCCCTGGATGAAGGAGCCGGACGGGTTGACCAGCACCTTGGTGTCCTCGCGGTAGTAACGCTCCAGGTCGGCGTCCTTGAGCACCCAGTTGATCACGTGTTCGCGCAGCGCCGCCTCCAGCGGCTCGCCGGTGAAGTCCGGGTCGTGCTGCGTGGAGATGACGATCGTGTCGATGAACGCCGGGCTCTGACCGTCGTAAGCGAAGGTCACCTGGGTCTTGCCATCCGGGCGCAGCCCTTCCACGATGCCCTCGTGGCGTACCTGAGACAAACGGCGGGCCAGGTGGTGCGCCGTGGAGATCGGCAGCGGCATGAACTCCGGGGTCTCGTTGGTGGCGTAGCCGAACATGAGACCTTGGTCGCCCGCGCCGGTCTGGTCCTCCGCGCCGGTGGATGTGTTCTCGCGGACCTCCTGGGAGGTCACCACGGAATCGTGGATCTCCGCGGATTGGTCGCCGATGGCGATGTTCACGCCGCAGCTGCGGCCGTCGAAGCCGACCTCGGAAGAGTCGAAGCCGATCTCCACCAACTTCTCGCGCACGATCCGGGCGATGTTTGAGTAGGCAGAGGTACGCACCTCTCCCACCACGTGCACCTGACCGGTCGTGGCGAGGGTCTCCACGGCCACCTTCGCTTCCGGGTCCTGGGCGAGCATGTCGTCCAGGATCGCGTCCGAGATCGCGTCGCAGATCTTGTCGGGGTGGCCCTCAGTGACCGATTCGCTTGTGAACAAGCGGAAGTACGTATCAGTGGACAAAGCAGTCTTTCCTTTGCATCTGGGCGGACGGGTTGCGCTCCGGCGCACCTGCTGGGCGGCTCAGCTTTGTACGAGCTGAAACGGGAACGGCACGTCGTTAAGTCATGCCCACGATAGACCAAGCTGTCTAAATGTGCAATGTCACTGCGCGAGACGCTCAATCGCGTCCCAGATGTGTACTGCGACCTCGTGCTTAGTGCCGTCCGGGATCTCCTCCTCGCGACCGTCGGCGCTGAGCAGCCAGCCCCGGTTGCGCGCCTGCCCGAATACGCCGCCGCCCGCCACGGAGTTGAGCATGAGCATATCCGCACCCTTTCGCTTCAGCTTTGCGCGGCCGTTTTCCAGCTCGTTGTCCGTCTCCGCGGCGAAACCGATGATGGTCGCGGCGACCTTACCCGCCTCGCGCATGTCCACGAGATCCTTGAGAATGTCCGGGTTCTCCGTGAGCTGGATCGTGGACAACGCGTCGTCCGCCTGACCCTTCTTCAGCTTCGTGTCCGCTTCCGCTTCTGGACGAAAATCTGCCACCGCGGCCGCCATGATCACCACGTCAGCGTCCGGCGCGCGATCCACCATCGCCTGCCGCATCTCCCGGGTGGAGCCGACCTTGACCACCTCCGCGCCCGACGGCGGCTGCAGCTCGTCGGTCGCGCCCGCCACGATGGTCACCTTCGCGCCGCGCTGCGCGGCGATGTCTCCCAGGGCGTAGCCCTGCTTGCCGGAGGACCGGTTGCCGATGTAACGCACCGGATCGATGTTCTCCTGGGTGCCACCCGCGCTGATCAGCACGCGCTTGCCCGCAAGCGTCTGCGCGAACGCTTTCGCGCCGTTCGTACGCAGCACAGTGCGCGCCAGCTGGGCGATCACATCCGGCTCCGACAAGCGCCCAGGACCGGTGTCTTTACCGGTAAGCCGCCCGTGCGCGGGCTCGAGCACGGTGATCCCGCGCTTGCGCAGCGTATCGACGTTCGCTTGCGTCGCCGGGTTGAGCCACATCTCCGTGTGCATGGCAGGCGCCAGCACCACCGGGCACGTAGCCACGAGGATGGTGGAGGTGAGCAGGTCGTCTGCCCGTCCGGCGGCCACCCGGGCAATCAGATCCGCCGTCGCCGGCGCCACGACGATCAGATCCGCCTCCTGCCCCACCCCCACATGCTGAACCTCGTCTACGCGGGTGAATACTCCGGTGTCCACCGGGTTTCCGCTCAGCGCTTCGAACGTGGCGGCACCAACGAAATTCAGCGCGTTTGTCGTCGGGATGACGCGGACTTCATCCCCCGCCTCTTTAAAGTTCCGAACTAGATGGCACGCCTTGTACGCGGCGATTCCGCCGGATACTCCGATGACCACACGCCGCGGCTGGGCCGGATTCTGGGCCGGATTCTGGGCTTCGCTCATGAGCCCCAAGCATACAAAACCGCCGCCGCCCAGCGGTATTGCTGGGCAGCGGCGGTGACCTACCGTGCGCTACTGCTGCGCGACAGGCTTACTGGCCTTCCTCGTGCTCGAGCAGGCCTGCCTCGATCTCGCGCAGAGCGATCGACAGCGGCTTCTCGCCCGGCTCCGGGGAAACCAGCGGTCCCACGAACTCGAAGACTCCGTCCTCGGAATTCTGGTAGAAGCTGTTGATCTGGCGGGCACGCTTCGCTGCGAAGATGACGAGCGCGTACTTCGACGACACCTTGGTCAAAAGCTCGTCGATCGGGGGCGCCGTAATGCCCTCCGGAGTGTCGTAAACGTTCTCCTGCTGGGTGGTTTCCTCAGCAGCGGACGTCTCGGACAAATCCTTGGTTGTGTTGCTCACGTGTAACCCACTCGCTAACTGTTGTTGGAAGATGTGCCTTGAAGAATGCCGGCGATGGCCGCCACCGCCGCATCCACGTCGTCGTTGACCACCACGGTGTCGAATTCGCCCTGAGCGTCGAGCTCCTTGCGGGCGGTGGTGAGCCTGCGCTCAATCACCTCGGGAGTCTCAGTGCCGCGCCCGGTGAGGCGCTGGACGAGCACGTCCCACGACGGCGGCGCCAAAAACACGGTCCGCGCTTCCGGCAGCAGTCGCTTGATGTTGCGTGCGCCTGCCAGGTCAACTTCGACGAGAACGGGGCGTCCGGCTTCCATGGCCTCCTGCACCGGACCAGCAGGTGTGCCGGAGCGCTGCAGGCCTCCGTGAATGTCGGCCCACTCCAGCATCTCTCCGCGGTCAATTCGGCCCTGGAAGTGTTCGGGGGTGACAAAGAAGTAGTCCTTACCGTCCACCTCACCCGGACGCGGTGCGCGGGTAGTCATGGAGACAGAGAAGTACAAATCCGGTACGGCACTGCGAAGGCCGCCCACCACCGTCGACTTTCCCACCGCAGACGGGCCGGCCAGAACGACCAGCTGTCCGCGAGGAGCCACCTCGGACACGTTTAGTTCTCTTCGTAGCCGAAGCGCTCGAGCAGCGCGCGACGCTGACGGTCGCCGAGGCCACGCAGACGACGGGTCTGAGCGATCTCCAGCTCCTCCATGATCTCGCGAGCCTTGACCTTGCCCACCTTCGGCATAGCCTCGAGGAGTGCGGAGACCTTGGTCTTGCCGATGATCTCGTCGGTGTCAGCCTTGTTCAGGACGTCCTTGAGCGTGGTCTCGCCGCGCTTGAGGGATGCCTTCAGCTCAGCACGCGCCTTACGGGCCTCTGCTGCCTTCTCAAGTGCTGCCTTGCGCTGCTCATCGGTCAACTGTGGAAGTGCCACGGGTTCCTCCATGTGATAGTTACGAACATTTATCCAGTCCGACATGTGCCGGATCCGGGGCGCACTCCGCCGAATGTCATCGGTGCAATTCGCCACGTTCGGCACAGTCTAACACTGCTTTCCTCTGCAACGGTGCTGCGGAGCGCGTTGTACACCGCATTTCTCCACGTCACCGTGCGACGGAATTAAACTACCAGGGATTTTGCTAGGCGGTAAATGCACCCTAGCCTTTCGCCTGTTTCCCCAGGTCAGATACACGTTTACGCAGCTCAGCGACTTCCGGTCCTGCCGCGAGAACCGAGCGGGAAACGCTGGGGAAAACGAGATGTCCAACCCCACCCGCAATCGCCTGGGCATCGTCCATCGTCGCTCCTTGCGCACCCACGCCCGGCATCAGCACCGGCGCGTTCAGCTGGTCCAGCACCGGCGGGTTTTGCACAGTCGCGCCGACGACCACACCGACGTGCCCAATGTATTCAGGATCGTCGCTGCGGTTGTACTCCGCGCACTCATCCACCATCCGCTGCGAGAGCATCTTCCCGTCGAGAGTGCCGGTCTGCAGCGCCACCGCTTCTGGGTTGGAGTTGGCGGCCATGACAAACACGCCTTTGCCGTGCTGGGCCGCCAGCTCGATCGCCGGGTCGAGCGAGCCGACACCAAGGTACGGGGTCAAAGTCAGCGCGTCGGCCTCCAACGGAGAACCCGGCGCTAGCCAGGCCGCCGCGTAGCCCGCCATGGTCGACCCGATGTCGCCGCGTTTCGCATCGGCGATTACCAAGGTGCCGCTCTCACGCAGCTGCGCGAGCGTGTCCTCGAGCACCGCAAATCCGGCTGAGCCGAAGCGCTCGAAAAACGCCACCTGCGGTTTAACCACTGCGGCGTGGCCGGCGAAGGCCTCCACACAGGTCTCGGAGAACGCCCGCAGACCCTCGACATTGTCCTCGAGACCCCACTGTTCAAGCAGCGCGGCGTGCGGGTCGATGCCCACGCACAGACGGCCGTATTCCCGCCCGGCCTCAACGAGGCGCTCGCCGAAGCCCTGTGCCGCCATTACTTCGCCTCCGTCTTGCCGTGCTCGAGCTCCTGCAGGCTGGCCCACAGTGCGGAATTTAAAGGATTTCGAACCGGCCCCACTTGCCGGGGCCGTGTGTAGTCTTGGGACCGCATTTCACCTTAGCACCCGCATGTATAAACCGGGAAGGATTCCATGGGCATCCACGCCGAGTACACCTTGCCCTTCGACCGTGACACCGTGTGGCGCTGGCAAACCCGCCCGGGTGCCGTCACCCGCCTCACTCCCGGGTTCCTGCCGATGCGGGTGCAAAGCGAAGCGGCGTCGATACGCAATGGCACCACCGTGTTCCGCCTCCCCGCGGGCCAGCAGTGGGTCGCGCGCCACTGCGCCGACGGCTACATCGCGGGCGGCCAGTTCACTGACATTGCCGTAAACCAGCCGCTGCGCGCGGCTACCGGTTGGCGCCACGTGCACCGCTTCAAGGACGCGGGCGAGGGCACATTGCTTATCGACGACGTCACGGCCCGCATCCCAGAAACCCTGCTGCGTCCAGCTTGGGCCTACCGCCAGCGCCAGTTAGCGGAAGACCTGCGCTTCATTGCCTCCCTGCCGGATGCTGCCCCGAAGACAGTGGCCATGACAGGTTCCAGCGGCCTCGTCGGTACTCACCTGCGCGCGCAACTGACCACCGCCGGGCACACCGTGATCCCGCTGGTGCGCGGCACCGCGGGCCCGGGCGAGCGGCATTGAGACATGGACGATCCGACCCCTGACCTGCTGCGCGGCGTCGACGGGGTGATCCACCTCGCAGGCGAAACCATCATGGGCCGGTTCACCGAGGAAAAGAAGCGCAAAATCCGCGACTCGCGGGTGGAGCCCACCCGCAAGCTCGCCCGCCTGGCCGCGGACTCCGGCGTGGAAGTCTTCGTCGGCGCCTCCGCGGTCGGCTACTACGGCACCGATGCCGGAAGCGTGCCTCGCACCGAAGCTGACGGTCCCGGCGAAGGTTTTCTGGCCGAGGTCTGCGAGGCATGGGAAGAGGCGGCCCGCGTCGAGGGCCTGCGCAGCGTGCACATCCGCACCGGGCTGGCGCTTTCCAGCGCGGGCGGACTGCTGCCCGTGCTCAAGGCCAGCGTCAACGCTGGGCTGTCCGCCCAATTCGGGCGCGGGGATTTTTGGATGAGCTGGGTGGCGCTGGACGACCTCACCGATTTCTACGTGCGCGCGCTTCTGGACGACACGGTCTCCGGACCCGGCAACGCCACCGCCCCGGAACCTGTGACCAACGCCGAGATGTCCTCCACCCTCGCGCGTTTGCTGCGCCGGCCGGATGTGTTCTCCATCCCGACGTTCGGCCCGAAACTGCTGCTGGGCGAAGAAGGCGCGCACGAGCTCGCACTGGCGGACCAACGAGTCCTGCCCACTGTGGCCGCCGAGGGCGGCTGGCGGCTGCGCTACCCGACCCTCGACGCCGCCCTGCGCCACGAGGTGGGCCGCGAGCAGCTGCTAGTCTCGCAGGCGTGAATACAGATCAAACCGAAGAGCCCGTCCAGCCGAGCGAGCACCCAGAACGCAACGTGACCGAAAAGGTCACGCCAGAGGCCGTCGCCGCGATCTTCGAGGAAGAAGAACTCGAGTACCGCATCGAAGACCAGGTTGTCCGCTCCGGCTTCATCAACGCCGCCATCGTGGTCGCCATCGACGGCGACCACCTCGTGTTCGAGGCGCTGTGGCGCGGCGAGTTTCCCCGCGAGATGGCGCCGAAGGTGCTTTACGCGTGCAACGAGCACAACCAAACGCACTTCGCGCCCACCCTGCGCTTCTTCGAACGCGGCGAGGATCAGCTGGCTATCAGCGCCATCCGTTCGATGCGCGTCGCCGAAGGTGCGTCGTTCAACCAGCTCGGCGCCTTCATCGTCAGTTCCATCGACGCCACCTTGCAGGCCTTCGACTTTTTGAAGAACACTTTCCCCACCGTTGTCACCTGGGAGGAGCCGCAGTAATGAGCAACGCAACGCTCGTCACCATCGACCGCGTTATCAAGGCCATGGCCGGCTACGACGTGGAGGTCGCCGACGACCCCTCAGGCCGCGCGGCCCACGCCAACGTCAACGGCTACAACCTTCTTTTCGTGCTGCTTGATTCCGTGCTCATCGTCCGCGCGGACTCCGTCACCGACACCCCGGCCGACGACCCGGACGCCACCTTGTACCTGGCGGCGAACCAGGTCAACAGCTCCTACCTGGATGCCCGCGCAATCGTGGTCAACCGCACCGAGAACCTCGTCGTGCGCACCGAGTCCGAGATCCAGGTCGGCGCGGGGCTTGCGGACGACCAGCTCTCCAACGCGCTCAAGGCCGCCGTCGACGGTGTGCTGGCCACCCAGGACGCGATGCGCGCCCTCGTCAGCGAAATCCAGAAGCAGGCCGAAGCCGCAGGCACCGCCCCGGCAGACGGCGAAACCGACTCCGCCGACTAAGAGTTCTCCAGGCGCTCCAGCTCAACCTCGGGGTCGAAGTCGGCGGCAGGCCACTCGAGGTTGAGCGACTTTAGTGCGTCGAAAAGCAATGCCTTGACCACCGTGCGGCAGTACTTCTTGTTGTCGGACGGGATGCAGTACCACGGCGCGACCTCGGTGGACGTGCGCGTCATGGCGATCTGGTAGGCGGCCATGAACTGGCTCCACAGCTTGCGGTCCTCGATGTCGCTCGGGTTGTACTTCCAGTGCTTGTCCGCCCGCTCGATGCGCTCTTTGAGGTTCTCCGCCTGGAACTCGCGCGAGATGTGCGGCATCACTTTGATGATCTTCGTGCCATTCGCCGCCAGCTCGTTTTCGAAGTCCACGATCGCGCCGTAGCGGCGCTCAATCTCCTCCGGCGGGGCCATTTGCTTCACCCGCTGCACCAGCACGTCCTCGTAGTGCGAGCGGTCGAATACCGCGATCTGCCCCGGCTTGGGCAGGTGCGGAGTAAAGCGCCACAAAAAGTCGTGCGCTGCCTCCTCCTCCGTCGGCCGCCCGAAGCCCTGGACGTGCACGCCTTGCAGGTCCATGGTCGCGCCGATGACGTTGCGGACAATGCCACCTTTGCCGGAGGTGTCCATGCCTTGCAGCACCAGCAGAATCGAACCGGCATTATCGTTGCCGGCACGGCCGTTGGCGAAGAGCATTTCCTGCAGCTCGTCCAGATCGTCGTCGTAAGCGTTGAAGGCGTCGTCAACGTCCGAGACGCCTGGTGTGGCGGCCGGGTCCACATCTGCGAGCTGGAAATCGGGGCCCACGAAAAACTGCTTGGCTTCCTCGACGGTGAGTTTGGACATGTCGTTTCCTTTCGGTGGTGTTCGGTCTGGAAGTCGAGTAAAGGAGGTCGAGTACGCCGCTCAATGGGCGTGTACTCGACCTCCTCTACTCGACTTTCTGCCGGGCCCAGTACTAGCCGCGGGTCCCGTCCGTCGCCGGTTCCCCGGCCTCCAAGTCTTCGGTGGACTCGGCGATCTCGTGCGCCGTGGCTGCGTCGGTGTCCTCCGCCTGCTCCAGCCCGGAGTCCTCTGAGTGCTCATCGGTGGGGGCACTCTCGTCCTCTACCGGGTAGGCGTCTTCCGCGCCCTCGCCGGCAAACGGCGAGTTGGACGCTGCGCGCTGGGCGATGCCGTCGAGCACGACGTTAATGTACGGCGCTGCCTGGGCCCCGGAGTACTCCGCGGCCATCTCCACCCCCTCGGCGATGGAGATCGGCGCGTCCACCTCGTCGTTGAACAGAATCTCCCACGCCGCAACGCGCAGGATCTGACGGTCCACGGCGGGCAGGCGGAACAGCTCCCAGTCCTCGGAGAGGTGGCGCTCAATAGCGTCGTCGAGGTCGTCCAGCTTCTCCGCCGCGCCCGCGACGATGGTGCGGGTGTAGTCCGCCACCGGCGCGACTGCGTTGAGCGGGTCCTGGGACAGCTGCGCGCGATCCTCCACGATCGCCACAGGATCGATGTCGCGGGTCTCCGCCTCGAAAAGGATGTCTACTGCCCGGCGGCGCGCACGGTAACGCGCGCCGTGTCGTTTGTAATCGGGCATTAGTTGTTCACGCGAGACAGGTACTCGCCGGTGCGGGTGTCCACCTTGACCACGTTGCCGGTCTCCAAAAACAGCGGCACCTGGATCTCGGCACCGGTCTCGAGGGTGGCCGGCTTGGTGCCGCCGGAGGAGCGGTCGCCCTGCAGGCCCGGCTCGGTGTGGTCGATCTTCAGGTCCACAGAGATCGGCAGCTCCGCAAAGAGCGCGTCGCCCTCGTGGAATGACACCTGTACGCGCATGTTCTCCAGCAAGAAACGGGCCGCATCGCCGAACTTCTCCGCCGGCAGCTCGAACTGCTCGAAGGTCTTGTCGTCCATGACAACGTAGTTGGTGCCGTCGTTGTACAGGTAGGTCATGTCGCGGCGGTCCACGGTCGCGGTCTCCACCTTCACGCCCGCGTTCCAGGTCTTCTCCACGGTCTTGCCCGAAACGACATCCTTGAGCTTGGTGCGCACGAACGCCGGACCCTTACCCGGCTTCACGTGCTGGAATTCGACAATCTGCTGCAGCTTGCCGTCGTTCTTCAGCACCAGGCCGTTCTTAAAATCGGCGGTAGTTGCCATCTTGAGTACCTTCCTCCTGGGAGTATCGGGGCGTGTACAAACACAGCAATGTTACAGCACCGTCAGTTCCTTGGTGTACTCCGTGATCACCTTTGGCGCCGCCGAGGTGATGATGAGGGTGTCCTCGATGCGCACACCCGCCTTGCCGGGAATGTAAATTCCGGGCTCGATAGTCAGCGTCATGCCCTCTTCGAGCACGCCCGTGCCGGTCTTCGCGGCGCTGGGAGCCTCGTGCACATCTAGGCCCACACCGTGGCCGGTGGAGTGCACGAAGTACTCGCCGTAGCCGGCTTCTGTAATTACGTCGCGGCAAGCCTTGTCCACGTCCACAAGCTTTGCCCCCGGCACCGCGGCTTTCACTCCAGCCAGCTGGGCGGCGAGGGTCACCTCGTAGATCTCGCGCTCAAGCTCGCCGATCTGACCGATCGCGAACGTGCGCGTCATATCCGAGTTGAAGCCGAGGCGATGCATGCCGAAATCGATTGTGACGAGGTCACCGTCCGCAATGACACGGTCGCCCGCGCCGTGGTGCGGCTTCGCCGAGTTCGGCCCGGAGGCGACAATGGTGTCGAAGCTGACGCGCTCCGCGCCGAGGACCCGCATGCGGTACTCCAGGTCCGCAGCCACCTCTCGCTCGGTGCGGCCGGCGCGCAGCTGACCGGCCTGCAGCAGTCCGTCGAGTGCCTCGACCGTCAGCTCCGCAGCCTCCGTCAAGCGTTTGAGCTCCAGGTTGTCTTTGGTTAAGCGGATCTCCTCGATCGCCCCGCTGACCGGCACAAGCGTGACGCCCTCGGGGCAGGCCTCGCGCAGCTTCTCCAGCTGGGCCACCGAAACATAGTCGGCCTCGAACCCCACGCGGTGGCCCTCGGCGGCCTTCGACAGCATGGCGACGCCGACGTTGCGCTCAATCGTGGCCTGGATGTCCGGAACCTCTTCGCCGATCTGGGTGGTGTAGCGCCCGTCTGTGGCAATGGCGGCGGTGCGGTCCTTCGACACCAGCATGGCGCCGTTCGACCCAGAAAAGCCCGATAGGTAGCGCACATGTGTCAGGTGCGTGACCAGCATGTCGTCGATGCGCCGCTCCGCCAGCTTCGTGGACAGTTTACGGCGGCGGTCCTCAAATCGGGTGTCTGCCAGTGCCATCAGAGCCTCCTTGCGTAGTAGTTGAGCGCGAGCCGGTAGCCGTCCACCCCCAACCCCGCAATGACGCCTTCGGCGATCGGCGAAAGGTAGGAGTGCGCCCGAAACGGCTCGCGCGCGTGCACGTTGGAAATGTGCACCTCGATAAAGCCGTGGTGATCTTTCAGTTCTACCAGCGCGTCACGCAGCGCGACGGAGGTATGGGTAAATCCGCCAGGGTTGATCACCACAGCCCACCCGTTGTCCGCCGCCTCGTGCACCCAGTCGATCAATTCGCCCTCGTGGTTGGACTGGCGGCATTCCACCTCCAGGCCGAGCTCGCCGCCGCGCTCAAGCATTTGCTTTTCGACGTCCGCCAGCGTCACCGACCCGTAGATCTCCGGCTGCCGCATGCCCAGCCTGTTCAAATTCGGCCCGTTGAGCACCAAAATTTTCATCGTTACTCCGAAATCGCCTCGTAGGCGGCACGCATCTCGTCCACCGTCGCGTCCTCGAGCCGGGTGCAAGAGCCCAACCCGTCGAGAACGACGAAGCGGATACGGCCGTCACGGTTTTTCTTGTCCAACAGCATCGCGTCGTGCAGCTCGTCGAATGCGCCCGGCTCGTAGCGGGTGGGAAGGCCCGCTGTGGTCAGGATTTCTTCGTGGAGGGCGACCAACGGTTCGTCGATAAGCTTCCTGCCCAATGCCAGGTGAGCCACAAACATCATGCCCACCGCGACCGCGTTGCCGTGACGCCAGGAGTAGTTTTCGCGGCGCTCGATGGCGTGGCCGAGCGTGTGGCCGTAGTTGAGAATTTCGCGCAGACCGGACTCCTTCAAGTCCTGGCCGACAACGCTCGCCTTTACCGCCACGGAACGCTCTACCAGCTCCGGCCAATGCTTTTCGGCACCGTCCTGGTAGAGCTCGAGGATGCGCGGATCCGCGATAAAGCCGGTTTTGATCAGCTCCGCGGAACCGGAGACGACCTCCGCTTCCGGGAGGGTGTCAATGCGGGCGAGGTCGATGAATACGCTGTCCGGCTCGTGGAACGCGCCGACGAGGTTTTTGCCGGCCGAAGTGTTGATTCCGGTCTTGCCGCCGACGGCCGCGTCCACCATGGCCAGCAACGTCGTGGGCACCTGCACGACCTTGATGCCGCGCATCCACGTCGCCGCGGCGAAGCCGGCGAGATCCGTCACCGCGCCGCCGCCGAGGCCGACCACCGCGTCCTGGCGGGAAAACCCGTGCTCACCGAGCGTGTCCCAGAGATTGGAAAGGACCGACAGGTCTTTGCCGGCTTCCGCGTCCGGCACGCACACCGTCACCGGCTGCACTCCGACAGCATCAAGCGTGCGGGCAAGTTGATCTGCCGCATCTGCTAGTGGCGCCTGGTGCACAACGAGCGCCCGGCGGGCGCCGATGCGTGCGACACGCTGGGCAGCCTGGTCCAAGTTGTCGCGCTCGATATGGATGGAGTACGGGTTTGGGCCCGTGGCCTCAACTACGGCCATGCGTCTCGCCTTTCTGATGAGTTAGCCCACGTTAATCCACGTCGATGAACCCGAGGATCTCCGCCACCACGCGCTGGGGCGGGCGTTCGTCGGTGCGCACGCGGAAGCTGGAAACCTCGCGGTACAACGGCTCGCGCTGCTCCATCAGGTCGCGGTAGCGCTGCTCCCGGTCGTCGCCGTCAAGCACGGGACGCGACGCGTCCTCAGCAGTGCGGCGGATGCCCTCCTCCGCGGTGACGTCTATCCACACAACGGTGTGGCGCTGCAGCAGCGTGCGCACCTGCTCGGAGACGACCGCACCGCCGCCGAGGCTGACTACCCCGCCGGTAGCGAGCGCGCGGGCGACGTAGCCGACCTCGAGCTCGCGGAATGCCTCCTCGCCCAGCTGCGCGTACACCTCGCCGCAGGCCTTGCCCTCGCCTTGCTCGATCAGCACGTCGGAGTCCACGATGGGCAGGTTTAACGCGCTGGCGATGCGGCGGCCGATGGTGGACTTTCCGGCCCCCGGCATGCCAACGAGCACGACCCGCGGTGCGGCGTACACCATCGTCGGCGTGGCAGCGACAAGATCGGTCGCGCTAGGCGCGTCGTTCTCGTCAAACGGCGTCGCCTCCTTCTCGCCTTCCGCAGGTTTCGGGGCAAGTTCATCCACCAAGTCATTCACGATATCTAACGGGGCTCCCCCGGCCTGGGTGGTCATGCCATGTCCTCCTCTTGGGCAAACGTGAGCCGGTTCGCAGCGTACGCGCGGTAGGCCTCCACGTTGCGCCGCACCTCGTCCACAGTATCGCCACCGAACTTCTCGGACACGGCTTGCGCCAAAACCAATGCGACCATCGCCTCGGCAACAACACCGCCGGCGGGCACCGCGCACACATCCGAGCGCTGGTGGATGCCGGTCGCGGCCTCGCCGGTGGACATATCCACGGTCTTCAGCGCGCGCGGAACCGTCGAGATCGGTTTCATCGCCGCACGCAGACGCAATTGCTCGCCGTTAGTCATGCCTCCCTCGAGGCCACCGGCGCGGTTGGTGGAGCGCTCGATGCCGTCGGCGCCCCGCACCATCTCGTCGTGCGCCTGGGAACCGCGGCGGCGCGCCTCTTCGAAGCCGTCGCCGACCTCGACGCCCTTCACCGACTGGATCCCCATCAGTGCACCAGCCAGGCGCGCATCCAGGCGACGCTCGCCAGAGACATGCGAGCCCAGGCCGATAGGCAGCCCGTCCACGATCACCTCGACGATGCCGCCGAGGGTGTCGCCGTCCTTTTTCGCCGCCTCAATGCGGGCGACCATGTCTGCTCCCGTGTTCTTGTCGTAGGCGCGCACCGGGGAGGCGTCGATAGCCTCGATGTCTTTGAAACTCGGGTGCGGGCCCGCGTAAGGAGCGGACTCGCCGATGGAGATCACATGCGAGAACACCTCGACACCCAACGTTTCGCGCAAAAAGCTGCGGGCCACCGTCGCCGCCGCCACGCGCGCGGCAGTCTCGCGCGCAGACGAGCGCTCGAGCACCGGACGCGCGGAGGCAAAGCCGTACTTGATCATGCCCGCAAAGTCCGCGTGTCCCGGGCGCGGGCGAGTCAGCGACGCTCCGCGCCCCGACGCCATCGCCTTCGCCACATCGGGGTCCTGCATGTCCACGGGTTCTGCGGACATGATCGTGGTCCACTTCGGCCACTCCGTGTTACTGATCTGGATGGCAATGGGGCTGCCGATTGAAGTGCCGTGCAACACTCCAGTGAGGAGGGTGAACTCATCGGCTTCAAACTTCATGCGGGCGCCACGCCCGTAGCCGAGGCGGCGTCGCGCCAATTGATGGGCAATCTCATCTTTGCGCACCGGCAGACCCGCCGGCGCATTTTCCACCAACGCAATGAGGGCTTGGCCGTGCGATTCACCGGCCGTTGTCCAACGAAGCATGGCGACATTCTTACACAAGCACTGCGCGCATCTGCCTTCAAACCCCCGAATACATACACAAAAAAGGAAACAGCATCCACAGTGCGCAAAGCATCGACGGGCCATGCGGCACAGAACGTTTCCGAAACAGCACCGCCACGCCTACGGTGAACAGGCCCGATAGCCCAAACCCGGCAAGGACTCCAAGGGGCCCGCCGGCCGCCGCGCAAGCCACGCCGAGCGGGACTGCGAGTTTGATGTCTCCCCCACCGATGCCCCGGCCCACCAGCAGATACCACGCGGGCCACAGCAGCCCCCACGCCAGGGACGGTTGCCACAGGCAGACGACCAACGCTGCGACCGCGGGCGGTCCCGTCAGCGCATCCGGCAGCCTGCGCTCGCGGACGTCGAAGGCACACAGCAGCACCGACCATGCAAGAAAAACAGCCCCTGCCGCATAGGCGGCGAATTCCCCAGTCCCCACGTCCGTGAGGTTAGTGGGTCTGCTCCCAGTGGCGCAACAGCGCCTCACGCATTTCCGCCCGCGGAGCGGCAACGCCAGTGAACTGCTCGAACTGGGCGTACGACTGCCCCGCCAGCATGGACAAGCCGCCCACGACCGGGTAGCCGTTCGAGGCTGCGCTCACGGCCAACGCCGTAGGCCACGGGTTATAAATCACGTCGAACACCGGAGCATGCCCAAGTGCCTTGGCATGCTGCTGCAGTGCATCCGCGGGCACGGTGGAGGCGACAACGTCTGCTTCCAAAGCAGCCGCCTCCAGGTCGGCGTCGAAGGTGCAGAAGGACACATCCATGCCCTGTGCCAGTTCCACGTACTCCGCTGCGCGGTCCGAGCGGTTGACCACGGTCACCTGTTCGCATCCGATCTCGCGCAACGCCCACATCACGGCACGAGAAGTGCCGCCCGCACCGACCAGAATTGCGCGCTTTACCGGGCTCTCTCCCAGCAGCTCCTGCAGCGCCACCATGGCGCCTTCGCAATCGGTGTTGTCGGCGCGCCAGCCGCCGTCGATACGCGCGAGCGTGTTCGCAGAACCAATCTGCTGCGCACGCTCGGTGACCTCGTCCGCGAAGTCCAGCGCCGCGAACTTGCACGGCATGGTCACCGAGAAGCCGCGGAACGTCTCGTCTGCCTCCCCCACAATGCCTGGCAGATCGTCCGCTTCGCAGAGAATGCGGGTGTACTCCCAGCCGTCCAAGCCCAACGCCTGGTACCCGGCGCTGTGCAGCACCGGGGAGAGCGAGTGCTCGATCGGCGAGCCGAGGACCGCGGCGCGGTGCGTGGGCTCCATGGGTTAGCGCTGCGAATCCAGCACGCCAGAATCCACCGCACGCTGGGTGTCGTCGAGGTGCTGCTCGAACGTGTCGTTGAAGATGGTCGTGCCGTCCTTGTCCACGGTGACGAAGAACAGCCAGTTGCCTTCGGCCGGGTGCTCCATCGCCTCAATTGCCTCGATCGACGGCGACGCAATCGGGGTCTGCGGCAGGCCGTCCATGGCGTAGGTGTTCCACGGGGTGACGCGGCCGCGGTCCTCGTCGGTGGTGGCAACCTCAACGGAAGGCAGGCCGTAGTTCACCGTGGAGTCGAATTCCAGGCGCATCGGCTCGTCCAGACGGTTCAGGATCACTCGGGCGACCTTGTCGAACTCGCCAGCCGGAGCCTCACGCTCGACCAGGGACGCTGCCGTGAGAAGTTCGTACGGGGTCAGGCCGACAGCCTTGGCACGGCCGACAATGTCGGTGGACTCGTACTGTTTGGCGGAGCGCGTGATCAGGTCAGTGAGGATCTCCTCGGCGCTCGCGTGCGGGTCGATGATGTACTCGCCCGGGGCGATCAGGCCTTCGAGCCGCTTCGCGTCGCCAGCCCGGCCAGCAATGGTCTCGCGCGCCCACTCTGGAACACCAAGAGCCTCTGGATCCGCTTCCGCGGCAACCTTGTTCAGCTCTTCCAGCTTCACGCAGTCCGGCCCCGGTTCCTCGCCGCAGGCGGACTGCTGAATCATGGTCAAAATTCCCAAGCGCTTCTGTCCGCCGAGAATATTGATGTCCATCAAGGTGGCCCCGCCGTAAACCTGCAACGGAGTAATGCGCTGCTGCGGATCCAAAAGCGCGTTCACCGCGGATTCGGCGCTCATCTCTCCCTGCAGACGGTAAAAGCCCGGCTGGATATTGTCGGCGTTCGCGTTGTTCGCCGCGGCAGTTTGGAACGCGTTGTCGGAGGCGACGATGCCGCGTTCCTCCAGCTCCGGACCGAGCGCGGAAAGGCTTGCGCCTTCCTTGATCTGTACTACCTGCTCTTCGCCGTTGCCAGAGCCCTCGAAGTCGGACACGTTGTTGCCGCGGGCGATGGCAATCCAGGCGACCAGGCCGATGATCAGCAGGAGCGAAGTAACCAGCACCGCGGTGCTTCGTGTGCGCCGCATGGCGGCTTGTCGTGGGGTCACGGTTAATTCTCCTTGAGGTAGTTTTTGCGGCCGTCCAGCCATGATTGCAGAATCTCTACCGCCGCCGCTTGGTCGATCACGGCGCGCGCGTCCTTTTCCCGCACGCCGGAGGCGCGCAGCGCCTGGGTGGCGGCGACGGTGGTTAGCCGCTCGTCCGCCATCTTCACAGGCACGTCGCTGCGGCGCTTGATGCGGAAGGCTATTTCTTTTGCGTGCTTGACGCTCTTGGAGCCGTCGCCGTTGAGGTTCGACGGAAGGCCGACGACGACTTCCACGGCTTCAAACTCGTCGATAAGCTCAAGCAAACGCTCGATGTCCTCGCCGTCGCGGTCTTTGAATCCGGTGACCCGGCGGACCGTTTCCACCGGGGTGGCAAGCGTCGCGTCCTGGTCGGAGGAGGCCACGCCGATGCGGACAGTGCCCACATCAATGCCGATGCGGCGCCCCTTCCCCGGGTCGTTGAGCCCCGGGGTGTCTGGCTGCACCTTCATCCGTGTGTCCTTTCCACCTTCGGCGCTTACGTGAACAGGCCGGTTAACGGCTGGGCGGTCAACTGGCCTTGGTTAAACCTAACCGTTACCTGTGGAACCGGCGGGGTGCTGTCTCGGCGTGTCACGCATTACAGCTCTGATTACTCCGCGAGCGATTCACGCACCGCGCGCAGCGCATCCTCGATTCCGGCCGGGTTCGCACCGGTGCCCTGCGCCAGGTCCGGCTTACCGCCGCCCTTGCCGTCGACGTACTGGCCGATCAGCTTCACCAGTTCGCCGGCCTTCACACCGGACTGCACAGCCTGCTGCGTTGCGGCAGCGGCCAGGGAGACCTTGCCGCCCACCTGGGACAGCAGCACGATCACAGCGTCTTCCGCCTGGAGCTTGCCGCGCAGGTCGTTGGCGATTGTGCGCAGGTCACCGGTGTTGATGCCTTCGGGCAGGTGCTTAGCGACGACACGGTGCTCGCCCACCGTCTGCGCCTCATCCGCCAAGTTGGCGGTGGATGCCAAAAGCTGCTGGCGGTGCAGGTTCGCAATTTCTTTTTCCGCCGCGCGCAGACGCTCGCTGAGCTGGGCGATGCGGTCCGGCAGCTCCTCGGTGGGGGCCTTCAACTCCGCAGCCAGGCCGGACGCGAGTGCAGCCTCCTTGGACAGGTACTTGAAGGAATCCATGCCAGAGTAGGCCTCGATGCGGCGCGCGCCGGAGCCGACGGAGGACTCGCCGAGGACGG